>FWPU01000150.1_pt1 | contig 213370 bp, 177 predicted proteins | sample 2228361 | NCBI WGS metagenome assembly FWPU01 (sample SAMEA103939777, study PRJEB20133) | metagenome | reverse complement strand
CGCCTACGGCGTCGGCTGGCCCACCCAGTGGTGGTCCGCCGGGCACGCCAAACGCACCACCACCGGCAAGGTGAGCATCCGCTACAGCTATCCCGGCCCGCATGAACTCTACCTGGGCACGTGCCTGAGCGCCGAATCCGGCCAGATCAGCGTCTCGGTGGACGGCGACACGGCCACCGTTCACAACCTGTACCTCGACGAGTACGGCGGTATCACCGCCTGCATTCGGCTACGGTCGGGCCTCTCCGCCGGCACGCACACGGCCGTGATCACCGCCTCCGGCGGCTACTTCTACTTCGACTACTTATGGCCGCTGGCGCCGCAGGATGTTCCGGACCCGCCCCAGGTCTACGACAACGTCTCGCTCGCCATCGACTTTGACACTGATCACGGCTACCGCAAGCCGCCGGCATGGCACCTGTGGCAGCTCGAGCGGCTCGGCTTCCGCGGCCACGCCGACGTCTACATGGGCGTCTTCTGGAACAACAAGCGCCGCCGCGTGGGTATGTCATACCCTTATGCAACAGTTCAGTTCTCCGGCGACCCCGTGCCGGGCGACGTGGTCTGGATCTCGATCTCCGGCACCCAGGTCAACCACGCCATCGGTTACGGCGAGACGCTGCAGGACATCGTGAGCCACCTCCGGGCGGCGATCAACGGCCTGTTCGTGGGGGTGTGGGCCGACGACAACTTCGGCGCCTCCACGACGCTTCGCATACAGTCGAAAGCGCCGGCGTGGACGTTCCCAGGCGTCGCTGTCAGCTCGCCGAATTCCGTGACGCTCACCTTGACTGACCAGCTCGGCACGCCTGGCTTCGAGGGCGATTGGGAGCTGATCGATGCCGTCTCGCCCGTGATGCTCGAGCCGGTGCGGCGCTGGATTCGCGATCTGGCCGGCCAGTTCCAGACGGCGGGAATCCCGGCCAGCTTCGCCTTCTCGATGGAGGTCTACCGGCCGCCGGCCGAGATGGCCGCCCGCTACTGGGACGGCGAGCCGGTCGAGCTCGCTGTGCCCTCGACGCACATGCACTTCGGTGCGCGGGTGCGCGCCTACTTAAAGCAGATGTACAAGGAGTGCGCCGACCAGATCGCGGCTGCGGGCCTGCCCATCGTGCTCCAGTTCGGCGAGACCCAGTGGTGGTACTTCCCGAACGCCTCCGGGATGCCGTTCTATGACGACGACACGAAGGCCACATTCCAGGCCCGCTATGGGCGGCCCATACACCACTTCCTGGCCAACACCGACTCGCCCCATGACGACATCGAATCGGCGGACTTCCTGCGCGACCGGATCTGGGAGTACTGCGCCGAGGTCATCAGCTACGTGCGGCAGCACCATCCCACGGCCGTCTTCGAGTGCCTCTGGCCGCTCGACGCCAACCAGGGCAAGCCGGCGCCGGACCCTGAGTTCCGCGCGCTCAACTTCCACGTGAACCTGCCGAATCAGTGGAAAACCTCCGCCTACGGCGTAAAGTACTTCCGCGCGGAGGGCTTCGATTACGACGTCTGGCAGAAGAACGCTCTCCGGATGCGGCAGACGATGGAGTTCCCGCGCACGCTGGGGCGGCCGCCCGAGGAGTGCATGTACCTCGCCGGCATCTATGGCCCCCCGGACCCGCCGATGCGGGAGGCCTACGGCATGTGGCGCACGAAAGGGCTGTATTCGCTCTGCTTTTGGGCGCTCGATCAGTTCTGCCTGAACTCGCGGCCGGTGCCGCTCCCCGTCGCCGCCCAGGCGATGGCGATCGCCTACCACAAACCGCGCGCCGCGCGCACCCTCGAGGCTGCCGTCGCAGCTCCGATCGTGCCGGTCACAAGCGGTGCACTCAATCGCTTCAAGGCTAACGAGAGGAAACTCAATGAGTAACTACCCGAACGCAGTCGACGGCCCCGCCACGCTCTACACGCCGGTCGATGCCTTCTCGACCAGGCCGCTCGAAACCACGACCAACGCGCCGGTGCTGGCCGGCGATACCACGATCAGCGTCGGCACGACGGACGGCTTCGCGGCTTCCTACGGCGTCCTCTCGATCGATGACGAACTAATCGTCTATACCGGGAAGAACGCTACGCAGTTCACCGGCTGCCGGCGCGGGGCCTTCGGCACCCAGGCGGCGCAGCACGCCCAGGGCGCCACGGTGCGCGCCAACATGGTGGCGGCGTTCATCACCGCGCTCCAGTCGGCCGTGCTGGCCATCGAGAACGAGCTCGGTACGGTGGCCGCCAGGAACTACGTCCGCGCGCTCGGGGATCAGCTTGTCACCGGCCTGAAGACGTTCCTCGACGGAGTGGCTCTCGGATCGGGCAGCAAGGCCGCCACCGGCCTGGTGCGGCTGCCCAACGCCGGCGCCGTGAAGTGGCGCAAGGCCGATGACTCGGGCGACCTCGGCCTCGCGCTCGGCGCAAATGACCACCTGGTGGCAGACGCCATCATCGACTTCGCGCCGGGACAGACCTTCGGCTCGTTCTCCTACCCGGACGCCACGACCATCAGCAAAGGCATCGTTCAGATTGACGCTACTGGCGGAATCGCGGTCGATCAGGGGGTGATCCGGCTGGCGAACTCGCCCGTGACGCCGGGCACCTATCCGAAGGTCAGCGTAGACGCCAAAGGGCGCGTCACGGCCGGCGCGGCGCTCTCCGGCTCGGACCTGCCGACGCACCAACACGTCGCAAGCGACATCACCAGCGGCGCGGTTGCCTTGGCCCGCGGCGGCACTGGCGCCGACCTCTCGGCAACCGGGCCGGGCTTCCTGCGCCAGGCGAGCGCTGGTAGTCCCGTCAGCGTGGGCGCCATCGGCCTGGCGGACCTGCCCGCCGTATTGCAGCAGTCCGGCCCCTACCAGACCATCGGCGGCGCCTTTGAGAACATGGCCAAGTTCTCCGAGGACTTCGCCGCGGCCACATGGGACAAGAACGCCGGGTCCTGCTCCGTTAGCTCGAACGCCGTCATCGCCCCGGACGGCAACCAGACGGCGGACGTGATCACCGCGGTCACCGATACGCCCGTGATCCAGCAGCAGATCGCCGGCCTTGCCGACGGCGGCACCTACACCTTCTACATCTGGGGCCGGGTGGCCTCCGGCACCCGCAAGGTTTCGCTCGCGATCGTCAACAACGCCTACACCGCGTACCTCGCCGGCCCCACGCAGATCACGTTAACGACGTCCTGGCAGCGCTTCAAGATCACGGGCACCCTGGCCGCCGGCCAGACCGGCCTCTGGATCGTCGTCCGCCAGTACGCCGCCAACGGCGACGACTGGACCGCCGGCGACATCCACCTCTGGGGCGCCTGCCTCCAGCAGGGCAGCGATCCGAAAAAGGGCTACGCGCGCACCTGGGCGTCGCAAACGCCCAACGTGGAAGCCGGCCTCGCCGCCGGCCCTACGGTGATCGCCGCTCCTGACAGCACCACCTCGCCCCTCAAGATCCACGGCCCCGGCTCGAACCTCGCCGACAGCACGCTGCTCGAGCTCACCGCCAACGGCGAACTCATCCTCGCCGGCGGCTCCGGCAACGGCTATCGCTTGGCAGAGCTAATGGCAGCCTCAAATCCATCCGGTTGGTCCGGCGTGATCAAGGTCAAAACCCCCGCCAGCGTCACCCTCGGCTACATCCTTCTCTATTCCAACCCGTGAAGCCCTTTTTTCGGCCCCCGCGTCGCCGCGCGGCGACCTCGCCAATATCCGCGCCTTCTGGGCCTCTAGGATAAGCTCACCCTCACGCCCGGGGAAGAGCAGGCTATCGAACTTAACTGCGAACTCGTCACCGGCAAGGAGCGTGTGAGAATCCCGCCCTCGCATTGCCCCCAAAGGACTTTGACTTCACCGAGATCGAAATCGCCCGCCTCAAATGCGCCCCGGAGACCTGGGCCGGCTACGGCGTCAGCGCCCACCGCCCCTGGTTCCGGCCGCTCCTCGGAGCTCTGTTGCCCACCGACCCGCAAAAACGGCCGCTCCTCGCGCACCACAACGGCACACGAGCCGCCAGCACGGATGGCAGACCTCAGCCCCCGCCGAGCCCGTTGGGCTACAGCCTACCCCGACTGGGCGGCCACGCCCCCTTGACCCCTACGGAGAACCCTCTGGACGGCCATCCTTGTGACCTATCCCTTCGTCGGCGACAATGGCCTGCCGCAATACCTCACGCTCGTCGTCGAACAATTGAGCACCAAGTCCTTCGGCTCCTTGTCTGATCTGACCGTAGGCTTCTGATCCCGGCTTTCCGAATTTATGCGGGTTTGAACTTCATGATGAGGCTCTGGAGGCCGGTATCCAATGGGTGAGAGACAAAAGCAGCGGGTTCAACTCTCCTTCAACCCTCGCCTGAAGGTGGATTTCCAGGGAGCGCGCCTCACCTCCGACGGGGGCTGATTGTCGTACGCGAGTTGGACGAACGCCTCGGGTTGGGAGAACTCATCGAAGAGCACTTGACCGACGCTCGCCGTGGGAAGAACACCCAGTTTCCGCTGGCCGATCGGTTTCGGCAGTCCGTCTACAGCCGCTTGGCCAGCTACGAAGACGTGAATGACGCGGAGCGGCTGAGCCAGGATCCGACCTTCCGACGGATCGGTTCCGAGAAGATGTGGGACCGCGGAGCGGCGCTGACTTCTCGGTTGCACTCCTTCGAGACCGAAGTGCTAATCGCCGAGGATAACTTCGCGGGCTCAGCGCGGATCAACCGGGAGCTGATCGCCAGGGCAGAAGCCATCGACTCGCCGCAGGGCTTCGTGCTGGACATGGACTCGACCGAGATTCCGGGTGTACGGCTGGCAGGGGCAGAGCGCCTCGAACGGCCACTTCGAGTCCACCTGCTATCATCCGCTGTTGCTGTTCCACCGCAAGCGCCATGGCTTGCCGGAGAAGCGGGGGCCGAGCCACGGGCACAGCGCCGAGGGCTGGGAAGAACGGCTGCGGCCGGAGATGGAACGGCAACAGAAGCTGGGCAGGCAGGTGGTGTTCCGGGCGGGGCCCAAAGGGCGCCCCGCCTTCGCCAAGCCGGAGATCTACGAGGCGCTGGAAGAGAGAGGTGAAGTACGCCATTCGCATTCCGTCCAACGACAATCCGGAGCGCGATACCAGAGAACTGCTGACGCGGCCCGTGGGCTGACCCTCCCACAAACCGGGGGTGCGTTACAAAAGCTTCCTGTACCAAGCAGAGAGCTGGGCGAAGGCTCGTCGGGTGGTGGCGAAGGTGGAGTTCCAGGCCGGGGAGCCGTTTCCGCGGGTGGGCTCTATCGTCACCAACCTGGAGACCGACAGCCGGGCAGTGGTGCGATTTTACAACAAGAGGAAGGCAAGCGGGCCGTGAAGATGACGCGGTTGAGCTGTCATCGGTATGGCTGGAATGAGGGGCGGCGGTGGCTGGGTGTGATCGCCTACAATTTGGGGAACCTGTGGCCGGGGCGCCCGCTGGGCCGGGTGCTGCCGCTAGGCGTGGGCCACTGGTCGCTGACGAGCCTGCAACAACGCTTAGTGAAGACGGGCGGGCGGTTGATCAAGCACCCGTGCTACTACTGGCTCTTGCTGGCGGAGAGTCATTTGACACGGCGGCTGTTCGGGGCCATGGTACGGCGGATCGAGGCGCTAGCGCGGCGCCCCCTGAGCCCGACGGGCTAGCCGGGGCCTCAGACGGGAACAAACTGGGGAACAACGCGACGCAAGGGGGGCCAGGTGTCTGGGAACCGGCTTGCCGTCGCTGCTGATGGCCGCGCTGGCGGCCTCGGCAGGCCGCCGGAATGACGGCCGGAGGCGGGACTGAAGCCACGGGGTGCGAAAGCCGAGTTTAGGTGCTTGACAAGGGGAGGGGTGGTGTGTACTATGATCTTGTCCGGGAGTCCGAAATGAAAATCTCGGCGAAGTCTAGCAAGGAGCATCGACAATGGGCCGACAATTTCGTTTGCTGGCGTTGCTAGCCCCACTCGTCCTGCTGGCTCAGCAGGACAACCGCGGGACGATTACTGGGCGGGTTATTGACGCCTCGGGCGCCGCTGTTCCCGGTGCCGCCGTGCGCGCCACCAACCTCGCCACCAATGTGACTATCAGTAGTGAGAGCAATGCCGAGGGCATCTACGAGATTCCGTATCTACCTTCCGGAACCTACCGGATCCAAGCGGAGATAACCGGTTTCAAGACCTGGACTCGGTCAAATATCCAATTGCGCATGGGCGACCGGCTGCAACTCGATATTCCGCTCGAACTGGGCAACATCACCGAAACCGTCGAGGTCACCGCCGAGATGCCGGTTTTGGAAAGCGCATCCAGCACGATCTCACAGGTCATCTCCAGCGAACAGGTGACGGCGCTGACGCTCCGCAGCGGCAGCCTCGCGTACGTCTACGCCATGGCCCCAGGCGTCACCTTTACGCGCCTGCCGTACGACGGCCCGTGGAACATCGGAGACTCCTCCGTCGTGAGCGTTGCAGGCGGCGGGGAGGGCAGCTTCGATTTCAACGTGGACGGCGTGGCAAATAACTCGTACAACGGCCAGACTTCGTTCGTGCCGCCGGTCGACATGGTGGACGAGGTGAAGGTGCAGACCACCACATATGACGCGGCTGTGGGCCATACCACCGGCGGCTCGATCAACGTCAGTCTCAAGTCCGGGACCAATGAATTTCACGGGACCATGGCCGCCTCCGTCTCCAGCGGTCCCATGATGAGCCGCAATTTCTTCACGAACAAGCAGCTCTGGGATCCCAACACAGGTCCGATCACGGACGAGAAGATCGCATTCTATTCACCCGGCCGGAGGTGGCTCCGCTACAGCGGCAGTGTCGGCGGCCCTGTGTACATACCCAAAGTCTATGACGGCCGCAACAAGACCTTCTGGATGTTCGGTTACCAGGCCCATAGCCGCCGGCGCGCGGTCAACACCACCCACTCCGTGCCTACGGAGGCGCAGCGAACCGGCGATTTTTCGGCGCTGCTCGCCGTCGGTTCGCAATACCAAATCTACGACCCATTCAGCACCCGTCCCGCGGGTAACCTCTTCCGCCGGGATCCGGTCCCCGGAAACATCATTCCGCCCAGCAAGATCGATCCGGTCGCCCTCAAAATCATCAGCTACTACCCCCTCCCCAACACCGCCGGAACCAGAGATTTCCTGAATAATTACAGCCGCACCCGCCAGGACCGGCAGGATCTCGAGCAGCCGGTAGTTCGCGTGGACCACAACTTCAGCCAGAACTGGCGAATGTTTGCCCGCTACTCCCACTCCGACTTCACCGGCCACTTTGACGAGCTAATCCCGGGCAGCGTCGTACGCGGCAGATTCCGGAAGCGCCCCCACCGCGGCACCGCCTATGACAACGTCTTTGTTCTATCCCCCCAGCTCGTGCTGGATGTTCGTTACGGCTTCACCTGGTTCAAGGAAGACCAGTTCTACGACAACAAGGGCTGGGATATCAGCGAGTTCTTCGTCGATGACCTCGTCCGGCAACTCAACCCGGCCGGCATCGCTTTCCCGGACATCCGGCCCGCTGGCCTGCTCTCGTTGGGGAATGACGGCGGCTGGTTCCGCACCAACTACACCCACAACATCATGAACACGCTGAATTGGATCAAGGGGAACCACAGCGTGAAGTTCGGTGCAGACGTGCGGTGGGCTTACGAAAGCTACTTCAACTACGGCAACGTGGCGCCTCGCCTCGACTTCGGGCAGACCTATGTTCGCGGGCCGTTCAACAACTCGCCCGTCGCGCCGGCTGGCCAAGGGACGGCCAGCCTGCTTTACGGCATCCCGACCGGAGGCTGGTCCGACTTGAATGATTCGCGGGCTGAGATGACCCCGTTTTACGGCTTCTACGTTCAAGACGACTGGCGCCTCACAAACGACCTGACGTTGAATCTCGGGTTGCGCTGGGAGTATGAGGGAGCCATCCGGGAACGCTTCGATCGCACGTCCCGGCAATTTGATTTCGAGACGCCAAATCCCATTCAAGCCCAGGCGCAGGCGAATTATGCCCTGCATCCCATTCCCGAAATCCCGGTTTCGGCGTTCAAAACTATAGGCGGGATAACTTTCGCCGGCGCCGGCGGAAACCCACGACCGGTCCGTGACCCGTACTATCGGGCTTGGATGCCGCGCGCCGGGTTCGCCTACCAGCTCAACAACAAGACTGTCGTCCGCGGCGGTTGGGGTCTGTTCTTCGGACTCCGCGGCGCCGAGTTCGGCGACAGTCTCCAGCCGGGGTTCAGCCAGCGGACCAGCGTGGTTGCCAGCAACGATAACGGCCAGACCTACATCGCCTCGATCTCCAACCCATTGCCCGGGGGCTTGGTGCAGCCTTTGGGCGCGGCGGGCGGATTGCTCACCTTCCTGGGACGGTCTCCCGGCTTCTTTGACCCTGCGGGGGACCGGCCGATGACACACCGATTCAGCCTGACCGTGCAATTTCAGCCGTTCGCGCGCAGCGTCTTCGAGATCGGCTACATGGGCACCCGGTCGAGCAACCTTGCTTCGACAACCTACTTCAACCCGACAGCCCGGAAGTATCTGAGCACGTCGCCAACTCGCGACCAGGCCACGATCGACTTCCTCGCGGCGGCAGTCAAGAATCCATTCCGGGGCATCGACGGCTTCCAGGGCGCCGGCCTTTACACCGCCGCCAACACGAACCGCACCCAACTCCTGCGCCCGTATCCGCATTTCATCGACCTGAACACGACCACTCCGATCGGCGAGTCCTCCTACAACGCTTTGCTGCTTCGTTTCGAGCGCCGGCTGACGGCTGGTTTCCAGTTGCAGGCAAACTACACGTGGTCAAAGACGATCGAAGCGACGGAGTTCCTGAACCAGACAGACCCGCTGCCCGAACGCGTCGTGTCGAGTCTCGACCGGCCGCACCGGCTGACAGTGAACGCGATCTATGACCTGCCGTTCGGAAGGGGCAAGAAATTCGGCTCCAATGTGAACGCCGTGGTCAATCACCTGATTGGGGGTTGGCAGATCTCAGTCATTTACAACGCCCAGAGCGGCCCGCCCGTGGCGTGGGGCAACGTGATCTATAACGGGGAGTTCACCGACATCCGGCTCTCCCGCAGCGAGCGCAGCCTCGAACGCTGGTTCAACACCGACGGCTTCAACCGTAACCCGAAAGAACAGCTTGCCGGCAACATCCGGACCTTCCCGCGCCGAATCTCGGCCGTTCGCGGCGACGGGATGAACATGTGGGATCTCGCCGTGATCAAGAATTTCCGGATCTGGGAGAACGTCCGGCTTCAGCTTCGCGGCGAGGCCGAGGGCGCCACCAACACACCGAACTTCGCTGCTCCGAACGCAGATCCCACCAGCACCTTGTTCGGGCAGGTGACCGGCACGCAGACAAACCAGGAGGAGCGGCGCATCTTCGTTGGCCTCAAGCTTGTTTTCTGATCACGCCCCACCCGCACATTTCGCGCACATTCCGCGTATTTGTTTACCGCCTTGCAGCCCCGCGTAACCGCACCTGAGCCAGCCCCGTGAAGTCTTTTGTGGCCGCCCTGAAGATTTCACTGGACAATCTCCGCTTTTTCGGCTCCCGTAGGGGTGGATCGCTGAATCCGAGGCACGACGGCTGGAGCGGCGGCCGGCGGCGCATCTGCGCCGTGAACAGCCGCCTCTGTTCAGGTTTCTGCGCTGCCCCGGGCCTGGAGGCCACCCACAACGCCGCCGAGCGGGCCTTGCGGGGCGTGGTCATCGCCCGCAAGCTCTAGGGTGGCAACCGGACCCGGAACGGGGCGCGTGCTCAGCAAGTGTTGGCCGGCGTGCTGCGTAGCTGTCGCCAGCAGGGCAAAGATGCCTTTGTCCGGATCGGCGGGTTGCTGCAGTTGCCCGGGGGCCGAGATCCTGGACATTGTCCCTATGCGGTTGACGGTGGTGGAAGCCGACAGCGCGGACAGCGCCTTGCGGCTGGAGCTGGTCCGGCGGTATCACTACTTGGGCTGTCGCGTGCCGGTGGGGGCCCAGTTGCGCTATCTGGTGCGCTCGGAGCGCACCGGCGAGGCCGCGTTGGCCGGCCTCCAGGGGACCAGCGCGGCCTGGAGGATGGCGGCGCGTGACCGCTGGATCGGTTGGAGTGACGCCGAGCGAGCGCGCAATCTGGGGTTCATCGTCAACAACAGCCGCTTTCTGATTCTGCCCTGGGTGCAGGTGAAAGGACTGGCCGGCAAGATCCTGGCCCAGTGTGCGCGCCAGTTGCGTGGTGACTGGCAGCGGCGCTACGGCTACCGGCCGCTGCTGCTGGAGACGCTGGTGGACGGCCGGCGGTTCGCGGGCACCTGCTACCGGGCGGCCAACTGCATCGTGCTGGGAGAAACCACGGGGCGCGGCCGGATGGACCGCTACCACCAAGCGGATGGCTCGGCCCGTAAGCTGGTCCTGGTCTCTCCTCCCCCTGCCCCAACGTCCGGCAGGCCCTCCGCGAGGCTTCCCCGCCGCCCTTCTCCCAGTCTGCTGAATCTGGCTCTCGCCAGGCGCCCTCAGGAGGCGGTAGACTAATTCCAACGGAGGCAGCCGATGCCATACCGAGACCGTGCAGACGCCTTAAAAAATGCAAAGCTGGAAGTTGCGTCTTACGTCCACGGAATAAGGACGCAGCGAGTTAGCAGCACACGCCCCTACCAGCCACGTATCTATCCCTGCGCAATCCACCTCACCGAGAACTGTGATGTCGAGGAAAAGCTGGGTGATGTGATCAACGTTCAGATCATTGACGCTCAAACGCGAAAGCCACAAACCAACATCGATAGGTGGCCAACGAGTCTTATCCCTAGTGGCGGTGCGCCTTATAAATATGCCAATCCTTCGCGTTTAAAGAAGAACCACGGGTTGCGGAGAAAGAAAATCAACGCTGTCAAGGAGTGGCTAGATTCGAACAAAGGCTGCTGGTTGGCGGGGGCCTATTTTCGTGATCGTGATCGATTTCATAGAAACGATCCCAACCAACCACGGCCTACTCAAGAACAAGGACACGTTCACGCCTACTCTCATGAATTCGACGCAGTGCTACAGGCTCTGTCGGAGGAGAACCACTCAAGACGCTGTTGACCGTTCGATGGAGAATTCTGGAGCGGCAACACGAGCGTACCGTATGCTGGGAGACGGCGCGCAGAGCGGAGGCGGGTCCCGCGGGAGAGCGAGGTCCTAAGGAACAGTTCCTGAAGGCGCTTCAATTGCCGCTGCTTCCGCCTTGATTTCAGATGTGCCCATGCGAGCGGCCATCTCCCAGCTCTACTTGGGCGCAGGGCGGGGTGATTTCCATTTCAACTCGGTCACCTTCCAGTCAGCGGACGGCTTAAGGCGCCGGTAGTGAGTGCGCAATTCGCCCACTCCCGGATGGCCGGCGACGACCTTGTTCGGCTTTAGCTGGGTACCCGCCGGGATGGTGACGGTGACACGGGCATGCGGCCTACGCGGTAGCCCATATTTTTCTTTCGCCAACTCCGGACTAGGAAGCCGGCCGGGGTGGGCATGGGACGTGAAGTGGGTCTTACTCGGTATACCCGACTTCCGGTATTGCTTCGCTTGGCTCACAGACGTGTACCGGAAGACGCGCCGCGGTTGAGTGAGGCGGACTGCCGGCGTGCGCTTGTCCCGAGCGGCCTCAGCGCGCAACAGGGCCGCCTTGGGACCGCGCCTGAGGGCGTGCCAATCGAAGCGCTTCAGCGCTTGGGCGGCTGAGCGCGAGGTGAGTCTCTTGCTCAGGGCGCGCGCTGTGCCGCGCCTCACTGCCGAGCCGAGTTGCAAGCCGTAGGCGCTCCCTGGCGCAAGAGACATCAACAAAGCTGCAACCAACACCAATGCAGTTTGCCTTTTCATGATGTGAGTACCTCCCTTCACGATTAAGAGGCTCTTCCTCTCACCAGCCCCTGCGAGCTAACCCCCTTCAGGCGCGCGACCATGTTGACGGCCGGCATCTCTGCTTCACACCCTGCGCACACACCACCAGAGAATCCGGAAAGGCAGAAAGCACAGTTTGAAGAAAAACTTGATGGTGTCCGCGGCGAGTGAGCCGACGGCCTCATCGGCCGCGCGCCGGCCGATGAAAAGCGCCAGCAGCGCCCGGCCAGTGGCTAACAGGACCCACAAGCCGAGCAGCAAGACCAACCACAGGGGCAGTGCCCCGATTAGCGCTTCGATGAAGGGTCCGAGCGAGAGAAGCAGCAACACCACCGCCAACACCCCGAGCGCGGTACGCAGACCGACCAGCCCCAGTGTTAAGGCCAGCCCCGCAGCTACGAAGACCAGGATCAGTGCTTCGTCAGGAATGAGGAACCAGAGGGCGCGCATGTCTCTCCTCCTCCACCGAACTAAACGTTTGCGTCCTGACTTTCCTTTCCAAGTAAAAGCGGCGCCCCGCTTGCAGTTCGGCTACAGGACAGTGCGGCGGCCGCCTCAGCCGTCTACCGTACTGAGCCAAGAACGCAGGCTGACGATAGATCAGCCGCACAGGAGGTGGGGAAATCTTCAGTTGCTGATCCACAGGGCGCAGCTCACCCAGCAGCCTTGCCTCGTCAGAATCGGCACGCCAAGCCGCCGTTAGGCGATAAAAGGAAGACTCCACGCCTTGCCGGTGGAACTCAAGCGGCTCCACGAGCGCGGTCAGGTTCAGCGCCTCCACCATTTGCAGGCCCCAGCTTTGTCGGGCGCGCACGCGTTCCAGGGCTTCGTCCCAGTGTGCGAGGAGCCAGGCGGCAGCCCAGGGATGAATGCGGCCGTTGAGTGCGAACTCGTTGTCCAAGCCGAGGCCGAGGTCCCGCCGCTGTCTTGATGGGTGCTGCGTATACCAGACCAACTTCTGATAGAGGTCGGGGTGATTCGTCAAGATCGCTCCGCCCTCTCCAGCACAGAGCGCCTTGCCGGTGGTGAAGGAGACCACCAAGGCATCGGCCAGCGAACTCGCCGGAAGCCCGTCCCTGCGAGCACCGAAGCTCTGCGCGGCATCGGCCACGTACCACAGTCCATGCTCGTCCGCCACGCGGCGCAGGGTGCGCATGTCAGCGGGATTGCCGTAAATATCTACAGCAAGCAATGCCTTGGTGTGCCGGCTGATGTGGCGGCGTGCTGAAACCGGATCCAGCGTCAGCATAGCCGGGTCAACGTCGGCAAACACCGGGCGATTGTCGAGCATCAACCAGCCAGCGAGGCGCCGTAGGTGTACGGTGTGGTGACGAACTCCACACGGCGAAGATCCAACGCAAGCGCTACAGCCAGGAGCCCGGTCGTCGCATTGCTGACACACAGCGCGTACTGCATGCCATAATGCTTGCGCAACTTGGCCTCAAGCTCAGAAACACTGCCAGATCCCACCAGTTGCGAGCCTTTGCCGATCCCCTGCTTGAGCTCACAGGTTGACATGGGGCCGTAGCTCCTCCAACCGTTTGTTGATCTCCTCCTGGTTGGGCTGGCCGGTGGTCGCATCCACGAGGCCTTGCATATGAGGCGGAAACGGATACTCGGCCGGGTTGTCGCCCCAAGGCAGATAGGATCGCGAGAAGGAGGCCTTCACGGCCCAGAGGTCGGCGTAGATGGCCGCCAGCCTATCGGTTGACGGACAGAAGTCGTGAGCCGCCCGCAAGATGAGCTCCGCGCTGAGTTGGCCGTTTAGCAGCCGCATATTCGAAAGGGTAGCTCGCACATGACGCGGGTTGGCGGCTTTGTCATAGAAGATCTCAGCCGCCTGCTGAATGCGCGCGTCCCTGGGATCGACCGCCAGGTTCGGATGTACCCGGCGAGCTGTAACTGCCACGATGGCCGGATAGTCCTCCCGAAGGGGTTGTAGGCAAGGAATCAGCACGAACCGCGAGCGCATGGCCTCGGCCATCCGCCAAGGACAGTTAGTGGTGCCGATCAGCAGCGACTTGCCGCGTCGCGTCTCATCGGAAAGGGCTGTCAGCATGGCCGCTAGCACTGCCCGGCTGGCCCCTGAGTCACCGTCAAACTGTGTGCGCTCCAGGGGCAGCATCTCGGTGATCTCGTCGGCGAACGCGATGTTTGGGGTCCATTCACGCAGCACAGTTTGTTGCAGGCGCGCCTTGCGCTCGGTGCCCCCGACATACGGGTCTTTGGGGTTGAGCATCTGGTAGGGTGGTGCTTTGGCCCGCTGCGCAGTCAGGATGGCCAAGTCGGTCTTGCCGGTGCCGGGAGAACCCACTAGCAGGACGTTGGCGGGCATGGAGGGGTCGCCGTTGAACAGCGCGTCCGCCAGCCGAGCCAGGATGCGCGCCGGCGTAGCGATGTTGCGCCCACACAGCTCGAGACCTGCGACTCGCGTGGTGTCCAGCACGGTGAGCGTATGCTCGGAGAGCTCCTCCACGTCCCGAACTTTCTGCGCCAAGAGCTCCTTGGCCGTGAGTGTGCGCCCCGAACGGTGCGAGGCCCGCACCAGGGCCTCCAGCCCGCGGTTAGGGGTGTTGCGAGTCAGGCGCGATACGGCCTCCGCGTCCAAGTCTTCCTCCAGCCGCGCGTTGCAGTAAAGACCCAAAGCGGTGTCCACGAATTGCCGCTTATCTTCGCCGTCAGGTTGCGGTAGCCGCACGTGGTGCAAGGCGCTTGACACCAACTCGTCAATGAGACCCTCGCGGCCGTGGAAGACGACCAAATTGCCGCTTGTGCGAAGCGCCAAACTGTGGGCTAACCGGTGGGTGAGCTCGATTGAGACCAGTTGCGGATCCGTCTGGGTCCCGTTGGTGAGGCAGCCCGGCGCCAGGTGTTCGGTGAACTCGAACAGGATCAAGAAGCGCATAGGTTCGCCGGTGGACCACCGTAGGCCGTCGGTCGGCGCACAGGAAAGGGATCCGACGCCCCGGATGACTCGCGCCACCTCGTTGCCGTCCTACTGGATTTTTTGCAGGCCGTGGGCCGCCAGGGCGCTTTCAATCGTTTGGCGGTCGCGGCCATCCTCGATGCGGCTGGCATCCCAATCGAGACCTCCCGCTTTCGAGTAGACGATCGTGGCCATGCCATAGCGCCGACGGGCCTCCCGCAGCAGGCCCTCCATCAACGGCCGCAGTCGCCCTTCGTGATCCGCCGCGAGATCGTGGAGCGAGCGGCCCGTCAGCAAGAGCGCACCGCGGCCTTCTTCGTAGGCCTGGAAGATCGGTTCGAGTGCTTGCATCGGAGTGCCCTCTGCTAGCCTCGCTGTTGTACGGGCGCGAGGCGCGTGGCGTTCAGCCGCTGCGCGCGTCGCACCGCCTCTTCGCCGCTTCCCGCCGTGTTTCGCTCGGCGGAGATGCTCCCCTTGTGCACCTTGCGCCGGACGAACTCCCGAGCGGCCGCCAGTTGAGAGACGCCGCCGGTATGCTTGCGCCGGGGTGGACCGGCGCGAACTCCCTGGGCCTCCATTGCCATGTCGAAGGCGTCCAGGATCGCATGACAGGAATCGTCGCTGAGGCCCACGACCTCGGTCGCCATCGCCGGCTCGCCCTCCGCGGAGCCTTCAATTTCCGTCACTAAGGTGCGCCCGGCGGGATCCGTCGCAATCACGCGCGCAACACGGCCGGCAGTGATTGTAGTTTCGATGGTGCCAAAGCCGATCTCCCGGCAGGCCTTCCCGCAGGCCTGAGCCAAGGCACTGATGAACACCGTCTGGTGCTCGTTCTCCAGTGCGGCCATCAGCAGTCTTTCGGCGTGCCAAACTTCCTCCAGCGTGCGAGCCTGCTGGAGCCGTGCCAGTGATCCCTCGAGCGTGACCGGCGCCTGAACCAGGTACGGGCGTGCTGCTGCCCGAAGCAACGCGGTGGCTTTGGCGGCCTCAATTGGCGGCAGGTTCCCCACGACGGGCACCTTCATCGGCTGGCTTCGGAGCGCGGCGGCAGGCTGAATCAACTTGGGCGTCTGATGCGGCATCGGCTGCCGCAAGGAAATCAGGGACGACAATGCGGACACCAGCGCGCGAAGCCACAACCGCGGCGGCGGCGGCCGTTGCCGACAAGACGGCGCTGGTAACGCATCGGATCTTGGGTCTCGTGCGAACCTCAGACATTTCGTTTCCTCCTCATGGCCTGACCTCGGCGTCTTCGTCGCGGACGCGGCGTTCGAGGATCTCCCGAAGGTACGCCACCTCGCCGTCACCGCCGGATGGATTGGTTGCCGCGACCGACGGCTGAGGCGGCAAGTCAGGCACGGTCTGGTGCCGATTCCCCTTCGCCCCGGCGGCGTTGCCGTTCGGCGTCTGGATCACGGGATACCCGAAGGCGCGTTACAGAACGTCCTGGGTCGCCCGGTCGAATGGCCCAGCCTGGAGTCGGCCATTCGGGTGGGCCTGAGCGTATCGGGTGAAACCCGCCATGTATTCTTGAAACCGACCGGCTGCAACCGTTTCCCGACGGCGGGCCTGCTCTTCCAATCGTGCGGCTCGCCGCTCCAGCCTCCTCTGGCGCGCGGAGAACCGCCAGTAAGCAATGCCGTCGAGAACCTGATCGCCGCCCTTGGCCAGCGTCAGGTGCGCCGCCAAGATCAGCCCACTCAGCGTGAAGGTCAACAGAATCCTCGCCGACAGGGGGAACTCCTCGTTCTGGAACCAGACGACGACGCCGACCCCTGCGGCGATAGCGAAGGCCCAAATCACGGCCACCCGGCTCCAGTACCGAGCACCCGCCTCATCGCCCTGGTACTTGGCCTGGGCAGCCCGGCTGGCGAGCCACGACTCGAGGTAGACCACCACGCCGGGGATGAGGACCAGGCAGGCGTCCCTGAGCCATCCGGCGAAACACCTGACATAGAAGTCGAGCAGATAATAAACGAGCGTCACGTCGAGCAACCAGACGGCTAACGGCTGCAAGGAGTGCCATATCTTCTGGGTCAAGAGACGTGCGTCGCTGTCGCGCCATTCCGGAGGATGAGCTTGGCGCAGCCGCTCCAGCTCCTCTCTGGTACGGCGTTCCTCCCTTCTGGCCTCCTCTGCGGCACGGCACTGCGTGGAGAGGTCGCGCAGTCGGGTGGCAAGGTTCCGCTGATCCTGCAACTGTTCGATCGTCGGGGCGGGCATCGGTCACCTCCTACTTACTGGATCTTTCGGGGGCCGAGGTTTCTTCCCTCCAGCGACCACAAAGCGGAAAGCCGCGGGTACTGACTCAAACCGCAGCGGGCGAAGCGGACTCAGATCCCCCAGGCTGGCCGACCCATTCACCACAACGAAGCTCGGCTGGCTGCGGATGCTGACCGGCCCAGCGCCGCAATTGTGCTGACCATCCGTTACCAGCACTGGCCAGCGGGAGAGCTCGGCGCCCCACGCGGCGTCCTCCTCGGCGAGGAAGAGGTCCGCTCGCAGGACCGCACCCCAAAGATCCGTGCAACGCGCGTTAGCCGGTCGAACAAGCAGCAGTGCGGCCGTCTCCCGGAACTGGCGGATCTGCTCGGCGCTTTCAGCCTCCCACTGCTTGCGACGCTGCTCATAGAGCGGACGGATTTTGAGGGCGCGCAGGGGATTGACCACCTCTGGCATCTCGGGGGGCCGCTCCAGCCGGAGTCGCACCAAGCCTCGGTTACTCTGTTCCCGAATCAGGCCAAGCCCCAGTTCGCCGCCGCAGCGTTTAACGAGCTCGATCAGGGGCTCCAGATCTTCGCGACGGAGTTGCGGCGTCTGCGTCCAGTTGGCGCTGCCGGTTTGGTCCAGCAGCAGGGCGATCCTGACCGGAACGCAGACGGCTTCGTCCGAGTGAGCCGGCGCCGGCCGCTGCAGATCGGCGAGCAGGCCGGGCCCGCAGCAGGACAGCCAGAGGAGTCCCAGCAGCACCGTGATCCCCGGTGGTTGCATTCTCGCCTCCCGAACCTCTAAACGAACGGAACCGGAGGAACCTTGCCGAGAGCAGCTCACTCCAACGCGCGGATGAATTTTCGCCGTTCTTCGGCGCGCCGGTCGCATGTTTCGGGCGCCACATCCCACCGCTCCCGGCCGGCTTGCATCAGCCTCGCTGCCCGCTCCGGCCGGGTAGGCCGCTTGGGTTCTTGGATGGCGAAGCTAAAGGGACGGATCGCCGCGCGGTCCAGGTGCAACCGCATGTAACCCTGGAAGTTGGGCGATTCAGCCAGATCCTGCGACGCCAAGCGGGGAGCAAACAGCGGCGCCGACAGCGGCGCGTCTTCTACACCAACCCGGAAGCAGACCACGGTGCCCGCGTTACCCAACACCGCCGAAAGCACGCAATCGCGGCTCTCCCGGCTGCCGATTTGTGAGGCGTACTGCGTGGCCCGGACCAGTCCCAGGAAATACTTGCGGGCCTCCGACAACAGTCGGGAGAAGTTCTCGTCCCGCGCCAGCGAGCCCATCTCATCCACATACAGGAAGAAGGCAGCCCGCTGGGCCTTTCGGATCTCGGCCCGCGTCATCGTCGCCGAACGGAACTGGCTGAGCAGCCGCCCCAACAGCAACTCGGCCGCCCGCGCCCCGAAGCGGCCCCGGCCGAGCTTGACGACCAACACCTTTTTCTCGTTGAGGATCCACGGGAAGTCCAGTTTCATCTCCCCATGGCCGACGATGCGCCGCAACACCTGATCGTGCAGGGACCGGCTGAATTTGCTCGTCACGTACGGAGCTAGGTTGCCGAGGCTGTTATCCCCGTGGAGTCCCTCCAGTTCCTCAACGAAGTCCTTGAGCTGCTCCTGCTGGCTGCGGGACACCAGGTATCGCCGGAAGTCGCTGTTCTGGTAGAGGAATGGGAGTTCGAGCAACGTGAACAACGGGTCCGCGTCGGGCGCCTCGCCCATCAGCAGTTTCAGCATGCCGCGGAAGTTCTGTTCAAAGATCGGACCGCGGGTCAGGCGGAAGTCGTAGATTCGGTCGAACGTGGCGTACACTTCGGGCGTCCGCCAGCGCAGAAAGTTCATCCGCGCGCTGCGCTGCCGGTCGGCCAAATCCACTACGATGAGGTCCTCATCTCGTTGTTGGGGAAAGCGGACGAGCAGCTCATCGGCCAAGTCGCCGTGGGGATCAATCAGGCAGACTCCGTGGCCCTGGCGAAGGTCTTGCAACAGCAGGTTGAGCATGAACGTGGACTTGCCGGTGCCGGTCATTCCCGGCGCGAAGACGTGTTTGAAGCGATGCTCCAGGGGCACCCGGATCGGGCGCTCTTCGCCCCGGTGCTGGTTGATGGCCGGCGATGTGGCGGTTTTCCCGTCCTTCACAGGCGCCAGCGTTGCCCGCGCCGTCTGGCTCCGCCGCACCGGCAAGCCCAGATCATCCTCGCCGAACACCAGCGGCAGACGAAAGGCACAGGCTGCTTCGTCCACGGTGTAGGGCTCGACGCCAGGAGTGAGGAAGGCATTCTGCGAATCTTCGACATCGCTGACGCCGATCGAAAAACCGCCAGCAAACGGACCTGCCTCCGCACCCCGCGCCGGGCCGCCCGAGATTGACTGCCCCAGGAGGCGGGCCACCACCTCATCGGCTTCATGCGGCGCCAGCAGTATGACGCCGACGCGCAGTGTGTGTATCGCAAGTCGGCAAAGACGCTGCACGCAGAGCTGGTGGATTCGGTCCGCCTGGGACGCCAAGGTCAATTGGTCGCCGTGCGCCCCAGCCAGGAACTGCTCGCAGACGCATAGCGTGCCCCTGAGGTGCTCGAGGTGTGTCCCGGGCTCCGCCGGCGTCACCAGCCGCGTCACTACCCACTGGGGTGCCGGGAAGTCAGGCAGCGTTTCCAGCAGCGCGCTCCGATCGTCCACTGCCGGGACCCACGGAAACAGACGCCGGATCGGGGCACCCCTCGGGGTTAGGCGGGGCCCCGGCTGAAACCCCAGCGCCCCAGAGAACCAGCGGAAGGGTTCACTCAGAGGAATCTCCGCGCTGCGTCGGCCCACAGCCAGGGCCGAACGTGGCTCGAAGGGGGAGAACACTCGTTGCGATTGCTTCTCATTGACGAGCGGGGTCAAGCACGCCTGCCTCCAGAAAGTGGCGAGCAACGTCCGCAGCGCCACGTAGTCGGAAAGGCACCAGGTCAAGGCTTGCTCCCGTTTGGACGCCCGTGCGGTGAGACGCACCGCCATCTCCACTTGGCCGACTGCTTGCTGGGCGTCCAGCGACGGCCGGCTTACCAAATGCAGTTCCACCGAGAACGGCCTGGATCACCCGGCGGTCAGTTCCGCTAGGCGCACGCTGTTTTCGTGGGCTTCCGCCAGACGCTGGGGGCGAGCAGCAGGCGCCGCCTCGTTGGGCAAGCGCTCCGCCTGCAATTCCAGCAACCGGAGGCCAACGCTTGCCTCCCAGCCGGAATTGACCTGCTTTAAAGCCACGTAGGGAGTCGGCAACATGGCTCACACCTGCCTTGGGGATCCCGGCGGTTCTTTGATTTCCGGCGGCAGCCGGAACACCCGCCGGATCGCCTCCTGGGAGAGTTCCGGATAGGCTATGCGGAAATCTTTCATCACTTGCTCGATGCCGGGAACCGCGCTCAGGTCTTCTCGGCCGCCCTGTTGGCTGAACAGACGCTCGGACTTCTCCATAATGGCTTCTAAACAGGCAACGTAACCAGCCATGAAGGTTTTTCCGTGTGAGTCAAAACCCCACAGGTCTCGATCTCCTTTAGGCCATTGCAGGAACCGCCGGCGCAGGCAGCACTGCGCGTCGGGCCGTGGCCGGCGGCGGTCCTGGAAGAAGCCGACGGGGTGGTTGACTACCGATCGAGCCACCGGGTTACGCCGCCAGCGAGCGCACAGGACTCGGCACAGCTTCCGTTGTGAATTGCGCGGATTGTGTCCGCGTCAGTCCCTGATCCAGACTCGCCCGACCTCATGCCTCCGCCGCGGGGTGCAATCGGGGCGCCGCTCCGTGCGGCGCCCCGACCAGCTCACCAATTGCTCACGGCTTCCTTCCTTTTAAGTCTCCCCCCGAACTGCCCGAAGCCTCTTTTTCGCAGCTTTTCTCATTGCGAAGCGATACGCAGCCCGTTCCAACAGGTGCGGCGGCGCCCGGCGAACGGCATCACCCTCCCAAATCTTGTTCAGCGGCCCCGTGAGCGGGGCTAATGCTTGCCAGGCGAGCCATTGCCCGGGCAACGTCAGAAGATCATCGCCCCCTACAGCAAGAAACGGGGTCTCCTCCGACGCGGGAAGAAAACTCCGGGGCACATCGCATCCCAGTGCGTTCAGCAGCAAGGCGGAGCGGACTTCAGCATCTGCGGACTCCCAGAGTTCCCGGATGTGCTGGATATTCTGTACGACCCGGTTCGGAAAACACCGGTCTGACCCCTCAGCCAGGAAATCGATCGGCAGGTCGGCTCTCAGGCGCCAGTCGGCTTCCGGCCCAACCAGCACGACCGCTTCGCCGGGCCTCGTCTCCAGCCACGGGCCAAGAGCCGCATAGCCGGCAGCCTCCAGGAGGATCACAATATCAGCCTTCGGCCTCACAGGAGCAGCCAGCCCGCAGTACCGGGTGCCTCGAAATGCAACGGTGAAGCCTTCCCGGCGCAGCCGTGTCCCCGTCACCGCCAGCAACCGGAACAGCGCCGATTCATATGGCCAGTCGGCGGCCGCCACCAGGGGGGCGCCGGCAGCTCGGCTCTTAAGACAAAGATCGACGAGAGCAGACACCCTGGCCTCGAACTCTGGGGGCGTCCAGGGAACCAGGGCCGGCATGGGCCTCCCGAGGCAGTAGAACGGTCGGGGCAGAGTGGCTACTACAGCCTGCCCGGGGGCGTCGAGGCATGGCCCGATCTCGGGCTGGTAGTGCCGTGCACAGTAGATCATGATCTCTCCTACGTCCCGAAGGTTCACGGACCGTCCGAACGGCCCTCCCAGGTACGGAACGACAGGAGACGCCCGGATCTTTCCGTTTTTCGCCGTTTTTCGGCGATCGGGCAAATGTGGTGCGCCGGGGGTGGAGCGGAGGTCTCAGACCCCGGAGCCTTGAATCTTCTCGCCCGGAGTCGGGTTCGGACCTGCTCGCCGAGGACCTCCCGCTTCAAGCGCGCCCAGGCCGGGCGGAGACGGAAGCAGTGGATGGCCACGGCGTTTTGGGTGATGCGGAGCTGAGCGCATAGCTGATCGGTGAGGTCTTTGCGCGGTGGGCCGTCCGTCGAACGATTGTGGAACAGGTACCACTCGATGAACTCGACTGTTTCGGACGCGGAGCATCCCTCTGCGATCTTGATCAGCCCCATGAGGACCTGCTTACCGCGGCATTTAGCCACGGCCTGGAGGAATTTCTGGCACTCGTGTTCTCGCTCGCGATTCAAGAGAAGCCTTTCCGGATTGGGCTCCAAACCAGGGCCGAAGATTCGCTCACCATCATCATCCTGCTCGTCCGACCGGCTCTCGTCCCTGATCAGTACCTTCTCGGCCCTTCTCCGGCGCAGCTCATCGATGGCACACTGGACGGCCATCTTCCGGAGCATTCGTTCGTGGTCGGCTGGATCCTGGCCGGGCTCGCTGAGCTCGAGCTCTGAAAGCCACCGATAAAACTTCAGGCAGGTCACCTGGTACACATCGTGCTCGGTATCGTCATTGATGCCCCGGCCCCGGATCAGGCTCAGGATGCTCGCCGTCACCGACTCGATGTATGTGTTGAAGCGCTCGGCAAAAGTACCCATCTCATTTCCAGCGTGAAACCCGCAACGGCGGTACGACGTTTTCATGTTTTTTCGCGAGCGCCTTTCTTTGGGCGATCTTCACCGCGGGTCCTAGTCACAATGGAGCGACCAACCACCAATTCGCAGTAGCGCGGGTTACGCTGCGAAGAGAAAAACGCGCGGCGCAGAGCCGCATACGAAAGGAGTTGGTCGCATGTCTAGAATACGATTTCTTGGTTTGGATGTCCACGCGGACACCATCGCGGCGGCGGTAGCCGAGCCGGACGGAGAAGTTCGTCCGCTGGGCCTTATCCCGAACCGCTTGGAATCGGTTCGCAAAATGGTCGCAAAGCTCGGGCCGGTGAACCAGTTGAAAGCCTGCTATGAGGCCGGTCCCACGGGTTACGTGCTGTACTGGCAACTGACCGGGCTCGGGGTTGCTTGCGAAGTCGTTGCTCCCTCCCTGGTCCCGGTCAAGGCTGGTGATCGCGTGAAGACGGATCGCCGGGACGCGAGCAAGCTGGCGCGCAGCTATCGCGCCGGCGACCTGACGCCCGTGTGGGTTCCCGATGCTGCGCACGAGGCGCTGCGCGATCTGGTGCGAGCGCGCGAGGACGCCAAGCAGGATCAACACCGGGCGCGCCACCGTCTGAGCAAATTCCTGCTGCGCCACGGCCGTCGTCCACCCGAGGACGTCAAGAAGAGCTGGACGCAGAAGTATCTGACCTGGATCAAGGAACAGGTTCACTTTGACCAGCCGGCACTGGAGGCCACCCTGCTCGACTACGTCCATGAAGTGGATCACATGGCGCAACGGATCGATCGTCTGGAGAAGTCCATCGATGAAGCCATTGCCAAGGCCCCGCCGGAAATGCGCGCGGTGATCGAGGCCTTGCAGGCGCTGCGTGGGGTGGCGAAGATTACCGCGGTGAGTATCGTCGCCGAAGTGGGATCTCTGTCGCGTTTTGAAAACCCCAGGCAACTGATGGGCTACAGCGGCCTGGTTTCCAGCGAGTTCTCCAGCGGTAATCGCATCCAGCGCGGCGGCATTACCAAGACGGGCAATGCCCACCTGCGCCGTGTGATTGTGGAAGCGGCCTGGGCCTATCAACATCGGCCCTGGGTCGGGGGTGCTTTGCTCAAACGCCAGCAGGGCTTGGAGCCAGAGGTCAAAGAGATCGCCTGGAAGGCGCAGTGGCGGCTGCACACTCGCTATAAGAAGCTGTCCGCCCGCGGCAAGAACAAGAACCAGATCGTCACCGCCGTCGGCCGGGAGCTGTTGGGGTTCATCTGGGCGATCGCGGTCCGCGTCGAAAAGCGCGCGCCGGCGCACGCCGCGTAAAAACGGGAGGCGGTGATGAGCAACTGGGTGGATTTTGCAGCCATCAAGCAGAGCGTTCCGCTGGCTTCGCTGTTGCGGCGCTATCATGTCCAACTGCGCCGCAGCGGCCGCGATCAATATCGCGGCCGGTGTCCCATTCATCGCGGCGACAGCCAGGAAGCCTTTCATGCCAACCTGAACCGCAACATCTTTCACTGCTTCTCGTGCGGCGCCGGCGGCAGCGTGCTGGACTTCGTCACCGCGATGGAGGGATGCGCTTTGCGCGAGGCCGCTCTGCGCCTGCGGCAGGACGCCTTCCTTCCCCACGAGTCTACCGCGGCGATCCGCGACGGAAAACAACTGGTTACGAAAGGAAAAGGTACGCCGGCGGCGCTGGGGTTTACCCTGCGCGGAATCGACAGCACGCACCCCTACTTGGCGGCACGAGGTATTCAGAGGCCTACGGCCGAGGAGTTCGGGGTGGGCTTCTATTCCGGCCCCGGCATCTTCAGTGGACGGTTGGTGATCCCCATTCACAACCAGCACGGCGCGCTGGTCGCCTACTGCGGCCGCGCAGTGGATCACTCCGAGCCGCGCTACCGGTTTCCGCCGGGGTTTGCCAAATCCGAAATCCTGTTCAACTTTCATCGCGCCGTTGCCGCGGAAAAGCCCGCGGTGGTCGTGGTCGAGGGTTTCTTCGACTGTTTCAAGTTGCACCAGGCCGGCGTTCGTTCGGTGGTGGCACTGATGGGGTCGGCCCTTTACGCGTCGCAGCAGCGCTTGCTGCTTGATCAGTTCCGGCGCGTGATCCTCATGCTGGACGGCGACGCCGCCGGACGCCGGGCTACGGCCGAGATCACCGCCCGTCTCCGGCCACACTGTTCGGTCCAGGTCGTTGCTCTGGCCCCTGACGTTCAACCGGACCAGATGACCAGCGAGGAGGTTTGGCACGTGCTGCACCGACAAACCGGCGCCTCCGGCCCAATTCAATAAACGAGGTTCAATCCAGCTCATGGAGAATGCAGCGCAGGCGACAGGGCGAGAGCACACGGAAAGGAGAATCCTCTTACGTTCTATGCGGTCCGGTCTTCGGATCCAACCCGCGTCCCTAGTCCGAGGCAGCTCCCGACGGATCATGACTGTGCGGTTCCGACCCGCGGATATCAGATTGATCAACCGTCGCACTCGCCTCTCACCCTGTCGCCTGCGCTACCTCCTTCCCTGTTGGCCTAAACCTCGCGAAAGGCCGCTAACAATTAAAGCAGCCGTTGACAAGGTCGCTCCATATCAGATCGAGAGCCCCGGCGTATACTTGTACTGAGGAACAAAGGGATGCTGTTCGACCTGAAGAGCTACAGTGGGCAGGAACCGCTGTTGGTTACCGACGCCGAAATTCGGCCGGCCGGCACTGTCGGGAGCGGGGAGGACTGGCTTAAGCGGCTTGATTCGGCCACCGGCTTGCGCGGTGTCATTCTCCCTCTTGAGCTTCGGACGGCGTACTCCAGCCGGCAGGAATTGTACGGCCTGGAACTGCTCGAATGGCTGCGCTGGAGCGCGCCGGAGCCTCTTCGGTACGTTCCTGTTCTCGCGCTGGCCTGGCAGTCCCTCGCCCAGGTGCTGAGGCGCAAGCCGAGCTTGCTCTTGACCGCTCGCGGGACCACCTTTGCCCGACTGCCGGAGGCTGCTGAAGGCCAGTGGTCCGCCGCGCAACGGTTCGTGGATGCGGTGCGCCGGGCCGGCGCCGATCGGCTCTGCGCCCACCCCAAGGACATCGAACGCTTGGCTACCGGCGCACTTCGCCGCCCCGAGCAAGTCACGCATCACGATCTTGCCAACGAGTTCTATGCAGCGTGGCGGCTGTGGGAGGGTTACCGGCGAGCACTCAAGGACGCGAACGGCAGAACCGCCAGTTGTGCCCTCCAGGCAGAGATTGAGCGTGCCAACAGCGTCCAGTTCTCTTGGGAGGCTGAGCTGAAGCGAAGAATGCTACAGCCAGCATTTCGCCAGTTCCAGCTTTCGCGGCAACACTGGGAGTTCCCGGCTTACCCGCCCGTCGATGAGGCGGCCCGCGTAGTGCAGGTACACGTCGAAGAGGGGCTTCCAGCGGGCACCCGTATTTTGCTGGTGGACGATGATTTCGACAAAGGGCTAGCAGAGGTGCTGTTGCGGATTCTGTTCCGCCACGTCGAGTTCCGTTGGCGCCTGGATGAGGACGAATGGATCTACTCGGAGGAGTCCCACAAGGGCCGCTGGGCTCGTTTCGTCTGCGTTAAAGATGTTGCCGGCGCATCCTACTGGCTGAAATACTGGCACCCGAAAGAGCTGGATCTGACGGGTTCGGATCTTCCCCTCGAAAGGACCGAAGCGGCCTGGAAGGGTCGGTGGGCGCGGGCGCTCGGGGCGAATTCCGCCGACAAAGTGGAATACATCCTCGACAAGTTGGACAACCCTGCCGCCCGGCCGAGGAACCCCCAGACCATCGTGCTGTTGGATCTCCGGCTCCAGCGCGAGAAGGTTGCCCCCATTTATGCTACTCGGGAAATGGAAAGCGTCAGGCTTCGGGAGGCGATCAAGGCGGCGGACCCGGATTTTCCGGTCATCATGCTGACCGCTTCCCGCCAGGCTGTCAATTTCGCCGCCGTGATGGTTGACGCCCGGGAGGTGGATGGATGGCTGACCAAGGAGGCGCCGGATGTTCCGGCCGACGATGAGAATAGTAGCCGGGCGGTTCACTACCTGCTCGAGCGGCTGCACCTGTTCGCCTGCCTCCGGGATTGGTACCGCCCGGAGTTCGAGTGGAACCTGGAACGCAAGCTCGCCTATGCCCGGTTACACAACAGCCCTCACCGGGATTCTTGCCTTGCCCATGTGGCTCAGCGGGCTGAGGCAATTTTCCGCACGCTACTCACGGGTCGCACACTCCAGGACAAGTACAAGGGAGAGAAGTTCTATTCCTGCATCGAGTCCGAGGTCACGCCACTCCGCTTCGACGTGGAACGCCGCCTCGTGGCTCGCCGGGTTGCTGTCGCCGCGCTCCTCCATACGGCGAAATGGACGTCCGAAGGGCCCCAATGGCACGTGGATGCTTTCCAGAACCTTATGCCTGGCAGGCCCGACAAGAACATCGTGAAAGCGGTGTACGACGTGGTCAACTTCAACGACCGCCTTTGGCTCACCACCAGCGAGCCCGCTCTTGTGGCACGGCTCCTGAAGGAAGAGTTCGAGTGGCTATTGAACCGGCACTGGGAGCAACACGGCGAATCTATCGGCGCTTGGGTGCATCGGCTTAGTGAATCCTCTCGGTTAGCGTCACCGGCGCCCGAAGCCGGAAGCTGATCCGGGTTTCGCTGGGAAGAACGGCCGCTTTGCCGGGAGTGGTCAGCACGCTGCTCGCCCCGGCTGCTCCACCGGCTCCAGGACCGATGGCCGCACCCTTCCCTCCCCCAGCGAGGGCCCCAATGGCCGCGCCAATGGCCACGCCCGCGCTCACCGTGGCTGCGCCCTCGCGGGCGGAGGCGCCACCATGCTTGATGAACCGCTCAGTCTCGATGGCGACCTCCTGGCCATCGGAGGTGTGCAGCCGGGTCAGATCAATGGCCAGTAAGGGGACACCTCGGGTACGACTGGCTTTCTCGGCTTGGAGCACGCGGCCTTGCAGGCGCGCCCCGCGCTCGGCAATGACGAAGCCCTCCACCACCAGTGGTTTATCGAGGGTGGCAGCGAACGTATCCCCGGCTAGCTGCCGGTCGCTCGACAGGCTCTCCGTCAGTCGCACAGTCAACAGCGTACCCGCGGGAATGCTCACCCGGTGGGGTGCTCGCGGTGCGGCAACGGCTCCGCTGGGCGGAACCAAGGGGACCGGGGCAGCACCAAGCTGTGGCGTGGCCGCCAACCCCGGCCCAGGGGGCGGCTCACTGGCACGGTCGATATCCAGTTTCACCGAAATGCTGGCTCTGGGTATTTCAGTCGAAGCAGTGAAGCTAGCGAAGAACAGAGTGTAAAGACCGGGCGTGATGACCCACTGTAGGCTTGGGTCCGGTTGCAGCTCTGGTGTCTCGCGTGTACCGGTCGAAACTGCGATCAGCTCGTAGTTTCTCCACCACGCATGATCGCTGCGGTCGATAGCACCCCGCCATAGTTCGATCCTGAGGTTCCTCCCGCCAGACCGGACTGCGACCGTGAGCGTCCGCCCGCTGCAGCTCTCCGGCAGATCGAGATGTTCATAGAAGCCGTACCATGTACCGCCCGAGATGGGGCCTGCGAGACCGGCGCTCATGTCGATTGCAGTCCACAATCCCTGAGCGAGCGCAGGAGGCTGCGGCACCAAAGACTTGCTCAACTGATGGTCGGACGCTCCGCCGATCTGACCACTCCGCCAGCGGCTAAGCCGATCCTGGATATTCGCCGCGATCGTCCTCACTTTTGACTTGTCAGGCGAGGTAAGGCTGAAGCTGAACCACTGCTGCGGCTTATGAACCTCGATTTCCATCCAATCGTCAAACGGCCATGGCTTGACTTCGACTTTCGCGAGGTGGCCGAAATCTACCTCATAGCTCTCGGGCGAGGTCCGGAATTCCAGCCAGTTGCCGTAGATTGTCAGATGCCCTGGGCGCGTCTCGCCGGTCGGAAGACGGTGAAAGATATCGTATTCCGCAACCGCTGTGGTATCACGAACAGCCGACCCGCGCTCAGCCCGGGTGTCTTGTGGAGTGACGTCGGCAATCCTGGAACGTGAAACGCCCTGCTGGGGCGTCGCGCCTGGTCGAATTGCGGACGGGATCCCCACTTGGCAAATGACATATACACCGACGATTACCGCCAGTGAGCCAATAAGGAGCGCGATGATGCCAAGGGAGCTGTCCCGTTGGCTCGCGCCGGCAGACCCATAGGAACTCGATCCGGTGGCAGCCTGGCCGGCGCGAGCATCGACGCCCGGAGTCGGCGGATCGCTTGATGAGGGTGTCTGCCTGCTGCTGGAACGCGGCCTTGGTCGAAAGTCCTCGCGGCCGTACCAATGCTCCTCTTGCACCTTTCCGGTCTTCGGATCAATGACGACGCCAGTGTCCTCGCGGCCGTACCAATGCTCCTTTTGTACCTTGCCGGTTTCTGGGTCAATTCGAATCGAGTGGCCCTCGCCGGTAATCCCGAGCCGTTCCAAATGGCGTCTGATTTCTTCATCGTCCATGAGGCGTCCTCCCTGGCCGACGGAACTGGTTCATCGACCGCGGTCTGACGGAAAAGTTGACTCGTGCACTTAGGCAGTGAATCGGTAACCGTATCACCAGCCGTGTTCGGACGTCAGAGGACCCGCATGCGCCGTTCAGCGTGGAGTGGAAAAACTCACCCGCGGATTGCACCTTATGGCTTTGGCCGACCAAAGTCCAAACCCGCTAAGCAGTCCTTCTTAACCACTCTGCCAGTGGCTTACCGTGATCTACGTGCACTCGCAATGTCCCGGCGGGCTGGTCAAGAAGAGGACCTGCAGCGTTCACAGCGCCACTCCCAAACCAGCCAGGAAAACGTCGAGAGCCTGCCCCGGGCCCTCAATCAGGTCATCCACAGTGTGACGAAACAGACTGACAAGTCCTTTCCAGTCGGGATCCGTCGACCTGCCGGCGTGCACGGCGCGGATCCGAAGACCATGGATTTCCCGCTCTGGTTGCGGGAGGGGCCCCCACTTCTTTACGGCCTGCCAGCGAATCTCTTGAATCACGCCCAGATTAGAGATGACCAGGCGCCAGGAAGGTTCGCGGCCCGGCCTGGGCGCTTCCCCCGAACTGTCGTCCCAGAGAAGCCAGTAGGAATGCTCCAGCAACCTCTTGGCTTGCAACGACCGCGGGTCCGCTTCATCCAGCCAGAGTTCGCTAAACCCGGCTTCCCTCTGCTTCCAATGCCGGCAGCGAAGCTGTGGCATTTCTCTAATCAGTCGCAAACGAATCCAGTCGCGACGCAGGCTGGCCTTATTCAGGCAGGCCTCGATCATTTGACGCAGCTTCTCGCCCGAGGACACGCCCTTGAGCCAGTAACCATCCGCCCCCAACCGTCTCGCTGTTTCAGCATTGAGCGCCTTCTCTGACGCCGTGAATAGGATCACGGGAACCTGAGGGAAGGATTGCTTGATGCTTTGAAGCACCTGCCAGCCTGACAGCTCCTCTGGTATGCGATTCTCATCCAGGGCCGGCTCCAATCGCAAATCGAGAAGTACCAGACTATACGGGAACGCCCTCAGGGCCTCTTTTTGGGCTAGGTTCCGGTTTTGAATCGCGGCCAGCTTGCGATCCGCGTCCTCCGCGGTGATTGCCTCAGCCAGCGATCGGCAAGCGTCCCGCCAACGCTGCAGGGCTTGGTTCAAGGCTTCTACGCTTCTCGTGATCAGCTCGAGGGCTTCGGAAGGCGATGACAGGCACTGGACCACGTCCGGCACACACCCACCCTCGGAAAGTGGTAGCCGGCCGGTCCAGCCGGCATAGAATCCCAAATACCAGCCGCGCGCGTGCTCGTCATCAATGAACAAAAAGCGATGCCCCCGCGTCTGCTGGCGGAACTTTTCGACTCTAGCCCTGGCCGGCTTCCCACGGCGATCCAGCCGCGGCATCGTGAAGCGAAGGCGCTTCCAGGTCAGGTCCGAGAGTTCGTCCTCACGGTACTGCGTCAGCACGGAGTGATCCTGAGGCACGAGGTCCCCGGCAAACTCCTCCACGAACTTCGCTACCCCGGCGCGATTTCGATAACGGTGCGCATAAAGGCGCCCCCACGTCGGTTCGAGGCTGAAACGGAAGAAACCTGCCAGATTGGGGGCATTGAGATCGGCTGGCTGCTCGATCCACCGCTTCCAGCAGTCGGGGTCAGCCAGCTGCTTCATCCCCTCGGGCAGCCGCGGCAAGGTGACTCCCGGCGAGTAGATAATCAGGTTTCGGCAGTCGTGTCCGCGCAGTGCGGCTTCACTTTCGAAGCTGTACAGGACTACGTGTGCCTCGCGCAATGCCCGGGGCAGTTGCCGGGTCAAGCGGATGTGCTGGAGCAATTCGATCCCGTGCCGCAACTGACGGTGCGCCGTCGGCAAGAACTTCAGGTTGGCATTGATCATGAACAGCCGTGCGTCCCGCCAGTCACCTTGAAGCCGGGGCAGGAGGACGTCTTTGAACCAGTGGCCCAGATCGGCGCAATCCGAGCGGTCGTAAGCGCCCTCCTCCAGCGCTAACACCTGCCAGTCGCCTGCTCGTAGCAAATCCTGCCACCACAACACATCGTCCAGAATGCAGACCGCCGGCATGACCATGCTGCCCCTATCGTACCCATTCGGGCTCATTGAGAAGCAGCGCATTGCGCAACTCGGTCAAGCTGCTGTGACCCTGGCCCAGTGCCTGCCGCGCCCTCTTGTCTTCATATAAGACTCTCCGCAGCTTATCCTCCAACCCGCTGATGGCCCGTCTCACATCCAGGTGCGGAGGCGGCTGTTCAAGAAGCCGGCACAGCAACTCGAGCTTGGCCTCCAGCAGCAAGTCGATGCCGTTCAGGATCTCGCGGAGCCCCTCTTGGCGGCCCTCCCCAACTGCCTTGAGATAACGCAGAAAATCCTCGGCCACTGTCGGCGACGGCGGATTCCCAACAATATTACGATAGACACAGTGCTGCGGATCCTGAAAGTTAGGGACCTCGTCGTAGTCGTTCCACGCGGCCTCTCCGCCGGCGTAGAGGACCACCTTCCTGCCGCGATACCCCCCATCCGGCAAGAGCTCCCTCCAGTCGTTACGCTGCCGATCACTGAAGTGCAGAAACACCACATCCGCCGACGCCCACTCTTCGTCACCAAGGTGAGCGGCCGCGTTCTCAAATGCCCCTACCTCGTGCCGCGCATTGGTAAGCCACACATTCAAGGCATTACGCCTGCTAGTCTCCAAATCTACAATCGCGACCCTCATGTTGCTCGCCTGTGAATCCAACTGTCGAACGTCAGGAACCACGCGCACCCCTTGCCCAAATGGTTGAAGATCCCGCTGACAACGTCCTGTCTCCCCGTCGGGAGAAGTCCACCAACCGCCTGGATCTCACACCATCCTTGGGCACGCCACTGCCACCATGAGATTCCGTCGTGTGTTTTAAAGGCCACCGAAAGGCTGCCGCACCGTTGGAATAGCTCATTCGCCTGTATAGCTTCAACAGCGCTCGGCCTGCGACTTGTCAACTCTTCAAAAGACCAACACCCTGGATAGCACCAAATAAAATAGTTACGATGGAGTGTTGGCCTCTCCTTGGGGTACCAGCACGCTGGATGTACGACGCCGAGATCCAGGGCAAACGCGTACCGACTGCCGTCCGTGTCCCGGTAGCGGTGGAAGAGCGCGGATAAGCCCTCGAAAAGACCCTGGAAAATCCTGTGGATCGGTAAATAAAGTTCCGGCCAGACAACGTTCTCGAGTCCCTGAGGCGCTGAGAGTACGTCGGTTGGCTGAGCAATGGCAGGCGCCGGCTGGCCTTCATGCCACACGTACTGGAATTGATGGTTCGTCTTTCGGCGCAGATGGAGAGTACCGGAGTAGACATAGCCCGTGTCCGAAACCTCATTGAGGTGCGCAAGCACCTCCGAATGAAAGGCGCCACACAGCTCCTGATAAGCACGTTCCAGTCTAAACGACCATTCGGCAATTGCGAACTGGCGCATACAATCAGTGCGAAACTGCTCCATGTTTGGAGCCTCGTAAAAGGGCGCCTCGTGAGTGACCCGTTTGACCGGACCCAGGCCGAAGTACTCGGACGCGAGCACGGTGTAGGAATAGATGAACAGCTTTCTTGCGGTCTCCAGGATCTCATCGTCTGTCGCACCGCGCTTCACACAATCCCTCAGGAGCTCGCGCAGCGTTTCGTTGTAGTCCGTCGGGTTGATGTCCGGGCTGGCGGCCTGGAGGACCTCCGTTTGCGTGGTTGCGCAGGCGGCGGGGCCTCTCGTCAAGAATTCATCACGCACCCGAGCGCGAGCCTCCAGGATTCGTTGCTCCTCGGCGCGGACTTCGGTTTCGCGGGCGCCTTGAAGGCGCTGAGCCAGTTCGAGTTCTTCTTGGATGATACGATCCCGGCGTGCGTCCGCCACGGCGTGCAAGACGGACGAGGCCCGTTCAGCGCTCGCGGAAACATCAGGGATATAAAAGACCTCGCCGACGCTTGTGGCCACCCGCCTGAGGGAGAGAGTGTCTTCGAAAATCTCCCTATTGTCCCATTCCTTGCCGAAATCAAACACTCCAACCGTTTTCGAGCAGTAATGGAACGGCACTTGATCCCTGCCTGCCGTAAATGCGCGAGCTGGGAAGAGAACATGACCATGCTGGCATAATAGCTCTGGCAGCGGTAAAGACTCTCCAGGCCGGTATTCTGGCTTCGCCATCGCCTCGTTGATATCTCTCGAGAGAAGTGCCTGAGCGTAGCCAATATCAATTTCCTCCAGCTCATCCGCCAACAAAAGCCGCAGGTGATCCCATTGGAGAAGCGGGTGCACCTGCTGCCATGCCTCCCACAGATCGTCAAGGCTCCCTTCACCCTCTTCAGGATGTACATAGACATCGAGGAAATGGGTCCTGCCGAGCGGGGTGAAGATGGGATACGAGAAGTAGTAGATGTCCTGCACCTGCTCTTTAGGTTGCTGTCCTGGAACAGCCTTCTGGAGGTGATCGATCAAGTAGGCGTATATCAGGTAGGGCAGTTCCTCTTTAGAGCGTCCCTTTGGGTTGAAGCAGTAGCAGTAATAATCGTCTTCGACGACGTGAGTCCCAGAAAGCGAGGAACCAGACAGGTCACAATAAGTGACCGCTAGGCGAACTTCATAACCCAGCAGGTCTATACTCGGTGGCACATGGTGCGAGTGAGCTGATGGTACAGTATTCCGGGTCGGGAGGTACTTCAAATGAGCAGCATAGAAAGGCTCGTCGAGGCGGGCTGCAAGGTGAAGGAGAGTCGGAAGCCGATCTCCGGACTCGGAGGGCGCGGCGGCCGCCCGTTCTGTTAGGAAGCGCCGCGATTCAGCATAGAAGACGCCCCAGAGATCCCAATGCGGAAGGATCGGAAGTATAGACAGAAGCTGCAAGGCCGACATCGCGCTCACATCCTTCTGCCACTTTGGATACGTAGACGTGAACTTGTCCCAATCGGCAAGCTCCTGAAGGAGTTCTGGCAAATCCGAGCTGGTCGCCCTGAGACCCTCGTCGTCGAGCAGCTTGGTGTATTCGGACAGAATCGGTCGCCATGTGTTGGTGGGGTCGGGGCCGAAGGCTGTGCTGATTCTATCCGCAAGGCCTGGAGGCCCGAAGTTCAAGGTGATGGTCTTTCCCTCAGTGATCTCCGGCAGGGGCCATATGCCGAAGCGGGTCCCCCGGGGTATGCTCTCGAAGGCCGAGCGGACGGATTTGAGTACTGCCTGCACCTGGGTTCGGTGCCGCACCAATTCAGTCGTAGGATTTGGACGCTCCGCTAACTGGAGAAGGAGCGGATTTTCCTGAAAAAGGGCCCACCGCTGGTACCGCGGGTTGAAGTAGGCGAGCTCGAATCGGTAGATCCACCACCGCGTTCTTGAGCCCGCCATCGTTCCAAACTCTCGTGCGGAGGTGCCGGACAGGGCTCAGAGCCGCTGATAAATATCGACCAGCCTCTCGGTGTCGGCGTCTTGAATCCGCCGCCCGGGCGTCCACCGGCAGCGCCGGACCAAGCGCCAGCCCGTCCGCTCCGCCAAGTTGTTCAATTGATTAGAACTATTAAACCAGTACGCCTCGGTCCTGTCAAGCGCGGCCCCCGTCCAGCGCTGCTCGTAGCATTGGCGGGCTGGGTCGAAACGGCCCACCCGCTTGAGGGGGCTCGCCCCCGGACCCACGTAAACGGTTTGGCGAACGTTCGTGGGGGGGCGCAGGGGTTCGGCGAAGTCGGTAATCCAGACACCGCCGAGGCGTACCAGTTTCGCCACACCGTAGAAGACGGCTTCGCGTTCCTGCGGAGGGAACAGATTGAGAAAATTGAAGTGGCTCACCGCCAGATCGAAGGCCCTTACCGAAGGGAGGGAATCCTGGCGGCGGATGTCCGACAGGAACAGGGAGCAACTCTTCCTCGTGGCCTTGCGGAAGTTTCGCTCGGCCAGCCGGAGCATCGAAGGGCTGGCATCCAGCCCGGCCACCTCGAAGTCCACTGCGTGCCAGGCGGCGAGGTGCCGGCCAGGCCCGCAGCCGACGTCGATCAGGCGGGGTCGTGCTGCCTGACGCGCTAGCCGGTCTGAAACAAGGCCAAGGCCCTCGATGAGCAGCAACCACTGCCGGACCGTTTCCTCCGCGTCGAACACACCATAGATCTCTTCGTAAAAGGGGGCGATGGCCTCATAGAATTCCACGTTGGGATTCGGTGACACCGCGCCCGCATGGGACGGCTGATCAGGTGACAACTCTCCGGTTTTGCCCTTCATCTTCAAAATGCCTCGCCAGGAGTAACAGGCAGAGAAGCGTGAGGGTGATGGCGCCGGCCGGGCAGGCCACCAGCCACCACGCCGAGGAAAAATAGCTCAGACCGTCAGCCAGCATCCCACCCCAGGTCGGATTCGGAGCTGGAAGGCTCAGGCCGATGAAGGCCAGTCCGGTCTCAAGGGTCAGCACCTCGATGGCCGAGTAGGCTGCCAGAGTCAGTAGAGTGGCACGGAGGTTCGGGAGCAGGTGCTGCCGGAGAATCGCGCCTGAAGAGAATCCGAAAGCCTCGGCTGCGCGAATGAAGTCCTGCCGCCGCAGCCGCGCTGTTTCCGCACGGATCACCCGGGCAGCCGTCACCCAATTGATGGCGCCGATGGTGACAATCAAAGTCGCCACGCTCACGCCCACGATGGAGACGATCAGTACCACGAAAACGACGAAGGGCACGCTCCAAAAGAGATCTATGGCGAAGCTGAGGGCGCGGTCGGCCAGACCGCCACGGTAGGCGGCCAGCATACCTAAGAAGCCTGCCAGCAGGATGTCCAATGCCGTGGCCCCGGCCGTGACCAGAAGGGTGGAGCGTGCCGCGTGGATAAGCCGCGAGAGGACGTCGCGGCCCAGTTCATCACTCCCGATCCAGTGAATCCAGGAGGGCGAACGCAGCGCCTGGCCAAGATCCACCGCCAGAGGGTCCGTCAGGAGAAGCCAAGGAGCCCCCGAGGCGAGAAAGACCAAGGCCCCTAGCCACGCGCAGGCGAACCAAAGCCGCAGCGGGCGTTTCTCAGGCATACGTCTCCCGAAGACGTGGATTGACAAACCGCAGGGCGACCTCCAGCGTCACGGAAATGGCCGTGATGCTCGCGGCAAACACCATGCACAGCCCGACGAGCAGGGCGATGTCCTTGTTCCGGATGGCCTCATAGGTGAGCGCCCCCAGTCCGGAAATCCCAAAGACCAGCTCGACGAAAAACGTGCCGGTGACGAAGAAAGCCAAGCCGTTCGCCAGCGCGGCCAAGGCCGCAGTCAGCGCGTTTGGCAGAACCTCCACGAGCAAGATCCGGCGCTCCGAAAAACCCATCGCGCGAGCGCGTAACACGTAAGGTGAGCTGAGCGCCTCTTCCAGTTGCTGATGAAAAAGCCGCAGTACGATCGCGGTCGGGTAGGCCGCCAGCACCATTGCCGGAAGAACCCAGGAGCGCAACCGGTTGGGATGAAAGATGGCCGGCACCCAGTTCAGCCAGCCCGCAAAGAGGGCCAGCGACATCACCGCCAGTACATACGGGGGCGCCACCGCCACCGCAGCCCAGAAGCGCTCGAAGGCCCGGAGCCCCAGACGTGCTTCGCACAACCTCAGCAAGATCGGGACGAGGAAGGAACCAAGCAGCACGCTCGCCACAGCCGCAAGCACCAGACCGGCGGTCTGCGGTGTGCGCTCGCGAATCAGATCCTTCACCGGGCGCCGCTGCACAAGCGAGTCGCCAAAATCCAGCCTCACCGTCCGTCCCACAAATGCCAGGTACTGCCGGTAGAGCGGCTCTTCGAGGCCGGCCCGGAGGCGAAACTCCGCCAGGGCCTCGCGGGTTGCGCGCTGGCCCAACACCAGACGCGCCGGATCCCCCGGCAGCGCGTACACACACAGGAAGGCGATGCTGACAATGACCCACAGCGCCGCTCCCAGGAACGCTGTTCTGGTCCACAAAGCCCGCACAGCAGCTCCTTCACTCGAATCCCGGAATGCCGGAGGGAATCACCGAGCGAGCCGGCCGCGCCTTGCCTTTGAATAATTGCCGCACCAGCAATTCGCGGTCGATAGCCTCAGCCACCCGGCGGCGCAGTTCCAGATCGTGGCCCCAAGGGCGCTTCTGCATGTTGAACGCCAGGAACTTCAAATTGTTCAGCTTGACCTCGCGAAGCTGATACTGCTGCCATTGCGGCTTGACACGCCCGTCCGGTTCGAATACCTGGTGGAAGAGCGCCAGCGGCACGTTCAGTACATCGAGTTCACCCTGACGGAAAGCAGTCAGCGCTGTGTTGACATCCTTGATGATCCGCAAAGTGAGCGTCTTCGCGTAGGGAAGCCGCCGTGCGGTTTCGTCCGCTGCCCAGTATTCGGGGTTGGCCGCAAACCGTGCCGTCACGCCGTCCCAGGATTGGAGAATGAACGGCCCCGTGCCCACCGAGCCACGGCTGAAATCGTAGTTCGGCGGCAAGACCCTGGGGAGGACATAGGCGGCCGGGGCCAGCAGCCATTGCAGCATAGTGGGGAAAGGCCTTGCGAGGACAATCTGGAAGGTGTACTTATCTACCACCCGGAGTCCAGTGACGCCCGGACTCTTACCCGCCTTGAATTCCGGCACCCCCTGTACGTAGTCGAAGATGTAGGTATACGGAGAATTCGACCTTAGCAGGCGCTCGAAGCTCGCCTTGACGTCCACAGCCGTCATTTCACGCTCCGCAGGCGTCCTGAGAAAAGGCGTCGGATGGAACCGCACGCCGCGCCGGAGCGTGAAGGTCACGGAGTCCATCCTGGGGGAGAAACGCCACTCGGTGGCAAGGGCGGGAACGATCTTTGAGTTCGCATCCAGTGCGATCAGGCCCTCGTATGACTGGGTGACGATGTGTTTACTTGCTAAGTCGTAAGCAAGTGCCGGATCCAGCGTCTGCACCTCAACGTCGCTGGAAGTCCGGATGTTCACAAGTTCTACGCGGCGGTAGTCGTAGTACTGATAAGCATTGCTCCGAAAACCTCCAGCCCGACGCTGGAGCAAAAAGATCTCGGTGTTTGAATATAGCGGAATCCAGGGCAGCTCGCGATCCAACAGCCCTACCGCCTCCCTGAAGATGCGGAATTTCTCAGCCTCGGTGGGCGCCAGCAGCCCGGCGAGGTAAAGGCGATCGTACTCGGCGCTTGAGAACTTGGCAGACCGATAGCCCGCTTTGGAATAGAAGTCCGTCAGGTAGCCTTCGGGGTCGCTGTAATCGAGGTACCAGAGATTCAGCGTGGCCTCAAAGTCCCCCTTGGCCAGTCGTTCATTGTAGAGGGTGTTGGACACCGGGTCGAGGCGCACTGGGATCCCCTCTTGGCGCAGCTCGGATTGAAGCAACTGGGCTACAGCGCTCTTCTCTGTGGGCTGCTCCTCGGCGTTGTAAAGGACGGCCAGGGCCGGTCCTTGAGCACGTGGTCCGGGGCGCCCACAAGCAAGCGACCACAAAAGCAACGCGAGGCCACAGGCCGCGGCCGGCAGCGCTTGTGGGATGGGAAATCTTCGGCTCCGAGTGATCACTGGGGGGTCTCCCTTTCTTTGCGGCACAGTCGTGGTTGAGCAGTGAGCGCCTGGCCATTGAGGAAGGCGTTCTCAGCCACCGTCCAGCCTCCGAAGCAACTCGCCCAGCACGGCCTGCTGCGGCACTGATGGTGTGCGCGCGAAGTTACCATCTGGTGGAAATGGCTACCGGCCGCAATTGCCTTTTTGTAAAGCGAAACAATCGACTCCTCCTGGATGTAGCCCACCGCATACCGTTGAGGCTGCGCCGCCTGCAAGAAGTGAAGGTGCGCCAGGTAGGCGCCGTCGTAAGAGATCCGCGCCAGGCGGCAAGCCTGCTCGGGCAGCACAGCACACGAATAGACGATCGTATTGCCAGTCAACGTCTTTCTCGCGAAGCACGTGCCCTGATGGTTCGCCTCCAGGTCCATCCAGTCAAACAGACCGGCGCCGACCGCTTCCAGCACGTACAGGCCGGGCACTGTCACCGTGATCTCAACGCCCGCGCCCCTCAGCTCACCCTCAAGCAGCTGCCTAAGGCACCCCAGGAAAGCGACAACAAACTCTGCCGCCAGCGGGGGCGTGCGAACGAATGGCGGCGGCTGAACAGGGAGAATATGGAAGTACCGCAGCGAAGGCGCGGCCTTGCGGAGCAGCTCCAGTATCCCTTCGGGATTGTCGTGCCGCAGAATTGAGGTGAGGGAGATCCTTACCCCGGTCAGGCGACCGGCGGCCTCGCACGCCGCCGAAAAGGCCAGATCGAAAGTCCCCGGTAAACCGCGAATGCGGTCATGCTGAGTTGGGAAGCCGGAATCGATCGAGATGTCCAGGAAATCCAGGCGGTGATTGCCGGCCAGCCGCTCAAGCTCGCCCCAATGACGGTGTAGGAGCCTGCCGTTAGTCACAGCGCCAGCGGTGAAGGAACGGTTCTCCAGCGAACCACAATGCTGAAGCAGCCCAAGAACGCGCCTGGTGTTCAGGAACGGCTCCTTGCCCGCCAGCACAAGGGTTTGCAGATTCAAGTACTGCTCTGCCTCGTCGATGGCGCGCGTCAGCGCCTCTTCCGGAACCAGCCGCCTTCTAATGTCGATGGCCGGATTGTAATAGCACATGTCGGAACAGGAGAGGTCGCAGGCTCCGGTGGTGTCGATTGTCAGAAACGATAGCTGCGGACGCTCCAGCACTGTCTGGTAGTAGTCAGCGAACGAAAGCTCGCCGGTTGCCAGGCCGAACCACAAGCGCAGCGTCTGCGCGCCCGGCTGGTGCCGGAGCGCAGTCGCCAGACCTTCCCGCAGGGTGTCTTGTGTCCCTCCCTGCATGAAAAAAGCCGCCCTCAGATAGCAGTGGTCACGGCTCAGAGCCGGGCTTCGAGCTCGGTCCCGAATCGGCGTCGTCCGCATAGAGCGTCTCGAAGTAGTCCTCCCAGCGCAAACTTTCCTGCGGATATGCGCTTGGCTCGAGGCTGCCGCGTGCCCGGCCGGACTTCGTCACCCACACTGGCAGCGTGTCGGATGGAATCCTCCGCTTGACTGGGGCCATCAGGAACACACCGCCTCTGGAGCCAAAGCCGCCCATGATTACCTCCCCACAACGCCTCCTGTGCTCACTGCCAAGTCAATCATTGCGAAGCCTCGTTTCTTCATGCCCTCATACCGCATTACGTACAGAAAGCGGGATCGATTCCCCTTCCTGTCTTTCGCCGCCTTTCATGCCCGCAGAACCACCGCACCCCGCCTCACCGTAATGAACGCAGGCCACTTGGTGAGCCGTGCTATTGACCGGGGTGAGGGGCGGGTCAGTAGACCGGCAAAGATCAACAGCGACGGGACAGCGGCCCAAAAAGCGACAAGAGCCGCGTGGAAGTCGGAGTTGGCTCGGGGGCTCGCCTTCCAGCACTTGCAGCTTCTCTCTGTGATGCGGGTCCGGAACTGGCACCGCCCGCAAGAGAGCCTGGGTGTACGGATGCAGCGGGGAGTCGTAGAGTTCTGTCGCCGCCGCTACTTCTACGATTCGGCCGAGGTACAAGACGGCAATGCGATCGCACAACCGGGCGATGAGCCCCAGGTCATGCGAGACCAGCAGGATGGCCATGCCGTACCGCTGCCGGAGCTCGAGCAGGAGATCCATGATCTGCGCCTGGATGGTCACATCCAATGCTGCTGTGGGCTCGTCGGCAATCAGAAGTTTGGGGCGGCAGGAGAGCGCCATTGCGATCATCACTCGCTGGCACAGCCCGCCGCTGAGCTCATGTGGATAAGCCTCCAATACCCGCTCGGGGTCCGGGACACCGACTTCCCGAAGCCAATGGACCGCCTGCTCGCTCGCTTGGTGGTATGGGATTCTGTGATGCAGACGCAGTACGGCGGTCAATTGCGATCCTATCGCCCTGACAGGATTGAGGCTAAGCTGGGGGTTCTGGAAAATCATGGCCATTTCCCGGCCACGGATCTTCCGCATCTCCTTTTCGCCCAAAGGGAGCAGGTCGCGGCCTTGCCAGAAGATTTGACCGCCAGCAATCCGACCGGGCTGCTGAATCAGCCGCAAGAGCGCCAACGTGAGGACCGTCTTGCCGCTTCCCGACTCTCCCACGAGCCCGAGGACCTCGCCCTCATGCAAGGAGATATCGACCCCGTCCAGTGCCACGAGAGCCGAGGCGCCTCTGGTGCGTGGCTTGGCCTCCTTTGACCCGTCACCGGCAGCCGCAGCCCCGGTGACGCGGAACTCCACACGCAGGTCGCGGACCTCCAAGAGCGCCTTCGGCAATGTTGAGTTCGCGTTCATTAGGCCCAATTCATTCAATCCGTTACGAAGCTGGCTTGGACGAGCAAAACACATGCCCCTAATAGTTTACGTCCCCGGACTCTCCGGAGGCTTTTTCGCCGTTTTTCGTGATGGCGCCAGACCGAAAGGGATTCCTGACCGGTGTCGTTTCCTCACTTCGCGAGGTTAAGCATGAATGACGCAGGCCGTCCGCAGATCATCGCAGCGCAATATCTGCCAAACCTGTCCAACTGGGTTCCCTTCAGCACGACGGACACTGACCAGGCACGGCGCAACCTGGTCGCGCTGGTGAACCTGGCTCGGCAGTTGTCCGGAGCGCACTTCAGTGACTGGCTGAATCGACTGGACAGCCTCCACCAAGAAAAGCTGCGCCGGAACGAGGACGCCAACCTGTGGGCGGACCGGTCGGAAGCAAACCAAGGCCTTGAGGCGCCTGAGCCCGGTCCTCGGACGGTCGGCGGCAACCGCGCGCATGCTTCCTAGCTCCGTGACTTGGTAGTCGGGAAACGCCCGCTCCGGCGAGCGGCGCCTTAACCCGCGGTCGGGCTCCCTCCCGTAGCCTTCGCTCACGCCGGTGATTCGGATTCGCCACTGCGCGGCGTCCAGCAACAGCCGGCCTCCACCCCAGGGTCGCACTTGGTATCGGTTGGCCAGCGGGCGATGGCTGCCCAGAGAGGGGTCAAAGACCAGAGCCGCGGTGTCCTGCGAAAGCAGGTGCTCACCGAGGAGAAACTTCCCCTCGGCAAAATCCTCGTCGTGATGAACCATAACCACTATGGTCTTGCTGTTCAGGAGGCCTTGTAACACTTTCCGCACCCGCGGCCTGGCGACGTTGATGTTACAGCGACTCGGTGCGTGTATCCCAGCGTGTCTCTACGCAGCCCTCTCCCTCCACCGACTCGACGCGAACCCCACACGGGCTGCTGGATGAAAAGGCGATGACGGCTTTGCGAACAGGACCTCGGCAGGATTGCCGCGCCGCCCGAGCGCGAACCTCGCCCAATATGACTTCCTGAAACGAGAGCGGGAACAGCGCGTAGGCAACGCTTTCGTCGGGGCTCCGGTTTGTCAAACGGCTCACTTCGGGCCAATCCTCAGGCTCCCAGATGCGGAAGGCGAGCCACGCATCAAGCGATTGCATCGTGTTGAGCCGCTCACCTGTCTCGGCATCGAAGGCCTCCGCTAGGAGACGCGGGCGCAGCGCAGGAGCGAAGCCGAGCAGCCCGTGATACCGGCGCAGCACCGGAATCATCTCGCGCCGCGGGTCGGCCAGAACGACGATTTCCAGGCGGCGCAGGTCTTGAAACGTGCCTGGCGAGCCCGGGTTCCCCACTGAGCCCCGTTTCCCGTTCGGCGTCTCCCGCTGTGGTTCGACACCGGTGACCGGCACCACTATCTGCACGGCCGCGCCCGATGCGGGGGGCGGCGGCCCAAACTCCAGGCATGGCCACATCAGCAACCAACCGCCCACCGCCGCGTGCAGCGCGAGGCTGGCTGCGTGGCCCAGCCCCACATGACGGCGCGGCTGAGCGATCCCTTCAGTTGCAAGCCACATCGGTGTGCCTCCCTTTCCTCCCCTGCACCGCGGCCGCGTATCGGTCCACAAAGGCCAGGATGGCCGGCGGAGAGGACGGGCAGTTTGGCTCGCCGTTGTAGCCGCCCAGTGCTCCCGCTTTGTCTCCCAACCGGTCCAACAAGGTGTGGAGGACCGTCAGCCCGGCGCGTACGTCGTGACGGTAGCCGTCCTGCAACCGGCGGAAGTCAAATCCGTGCTCGCGGGCAGTGGCCGACAGGATCTGAGCCGCCCCCAGTTCCCCGAAACGGCCCAGGACTTCGTTGCGGAAGCCGCTTTCCTGCTCGGTCAGCGCCAGGGGCAAGGCGAGCGGGATGCTTAGTTCGCAAGCCGCGTGCCGGACATAGTCGCGGTCCGCATCCGGTTGGGGGCCGCGACCGGGCCGGCGCGAGGCACTGCGCTGCCGCCTTGAGACGTGCTTGCGAAGCAGGCTCCTTACCTCGATGCCCGCGTCCAGGCGCCGGCAGAACTCGCGCCAGTCAGCGTCGCTGTACACTGGGGCGGCTGCTCGCCATGACCCAGCAACCATCAGCAAACCGCTCCACGGCACCTGTCACTTCATCGGGCTGGGATTGGGCACCGGCTCCTCTGGAGCGCCGCCCTCCTCGTCCCCTTTCACCGCCTTCGTGCGCGTGGTGACCAGGCGGCGCAAGTCGTCGTAGTACTGCTTCCAGAGCTCTTGCTTCTGCCCGGTGATCCTGAGCTGCTGTTCAAGCAGCCCCTCGATCTCGCGATAGGAGTCGCGAAGGGCCGAGCGAGCTTTGTCCTGCTCGCGTTCGGCCTCCGCCAGCAGGCTGAGCAGCTTGCGCTGGGCCTCGACTTTCTCAGCCAACTGGCCGAGCTGTTGGAGCTGCCTGCTCCGTTCCTCAGCGTCCAGCAAGCGGCCGGGGCCGGCGGGTTCGCCGCCAGCGGCGCGCTCGGTCAGGCGAGCCTGTTCTTCCAGGATGACCGCCAGCTTGCGCGCGTCATCCAGCTCGCGGAAGACCGCCGAACGGGCGGAGGCGGCTGTCTCCAGATCTCGAATCTGCTCCCGGAAGGACTGCAGCAGCCCTTCCAAGTACCGCTTCCGGTGGCGGTAGTAGGTCAAGGCGTTGCGCTCGCCACGATCGATCTCGGGGAGTACCTTTTCCGGCGGGCGCGAGAAGAGCTGCCGCTCTAGACGGAGATCACCGGCCTGCCACTGCTTCAGGGCCTGTTCCGCCCGTTCCCGTTCCCGGGCCAGCTCGCTCGGGCGCACCAGCGTGATGGTGCCTTGTGCCAGGCAGGGAGCAACGACCAGCAAAGCAACCCACGACTTCATCGGAGTCCTCCCAGGGATGATGGAGTGCGCGGGCGGAAAACTTCCATCGGCGGCCGGCTCTGATGGCATCGGAGCTCCTGGCGGAACTTGCGGCCGTCGTAATATGATTTCCACAGTAACGACTCAGCGCTCACTAATTCGATCTGGTCCTGGGCGTGCCGTTCTTGTTGCCGGGCCCAGCGCCGCAAATCACGCAGGTACACCTGCGCTTCGTCGAACTGCTTCAAGCCCTCCTCGGAGAGGCGGACCTCCTGGCCCAGCTTGGCAATCAGGCGGTCCAGGGTCTGCAGCGCCGAAGCATCCGGCTGCATGTGGCTGACGTCGAGGGCTTCCGCCAACTCGCGCCGTCGGCGCTCAGCGTCCTCGAGCTCGCGCTTCGCCTGCGCCAGTCCCGCTTCCATCTCACTCCGGTCAGGGGCGCGCTGGATCTGCCGCTCCTCGGCCTCCCGGCGAGTCTGCTGGAGATGGTCGAGGTGGCTCTCATAATAGTGGCTACGAGCGGCTAGGGCACGAAAGGCCGCGTCGCGGGTATCGGAAATGAGCCGTTCGGCCTCCTGGCCGCAGGCGGGCAGCTCGGCCAAGTGCTCCTCGAGAGTCTCCTGGCGGGCCAGCCAGGCGGCGTCCAACAGGGTTGCCTCGCGGAGTTCGGCGGCGAACAGATCTGGGGCACGGTTGGCGCGGCCGCGTTCTGCTTCCTCAGCTTGGGTAGGCTGATTGGGTTCCTCGGCGGGTTGGGTCGCCCCCCCCTCAGCGTCCGCGCGTGCTCGCTGTGGAAACTGCGCAGGCGGGGCGAGCGGCGAGGGCGTTGGACCCTGCGCATGAGCCGGGCCGGCGAGGCAGGCGCTCAAGATCAGGATTAGCGACGTTGTCATCGTTTGCTCCCTTCCTAACCTTTCAACGTTTCAAGGCTCTAAAATCTTTCAACTCAGTTGGGCGAACGCAAAGCGGTGGCAGGCTTCCTTGCCGGCGGCGGAGCCTCAGGGCGCTCTTTGTACGTCCGATACCCGACGTAGCCCGCGTAGCCGATGCCGGCCGCGATCGCGGTGTACAGGACGGCCTTCCAGATCTTGGCTCCGATGCGTCGCTGGGAACGTCGCAGGCCGCGCGCTTCAGCGATCCGGCTGTCCAGGCCCGGGTGCTCACGATTCAGGCTCCGGGCTCGCCGATATAGATCCAGGGCCGTTCCAGCATCATTTCGGTTCAGGTATCGGTCTCCGCGGTCGGCTAGGCTTTGGGCCTCAGCGACCCGGGAGCAGATCGCGTCGGCCAGCGGCTCGAAGCGCTCGTCGCACCTCGGCGGGTCGAGCCGAACAAGCCGTCGCTGGGCGGTCTCGAGCCAGCCCGCGGAGACGAGCCGGGAAAGTTCGCGAGCCTCGCGGTCAAGCTGCTTGCGCCGTTTGCGGAGCTCAGCGAGCTGAATCTGAAGTCTGGCCACCAGGCTGCCGGCCGTATCACGCTCGACGAAATCGGCGCTGCGCGAGCCGCGGGCCGTCTCCAGCGCGCGTTGCAGCCACTCTTCGGCCTCCGCATAAGAGCACTGTTCCAAGAGCACGTGAGCATGCGCGGCCTGAGTGCTGGCCTGAATGAGCGCATCCGGCCCCTTGGTTTGCTCGGCCGAGGGCATCGGCGCTGCCGCGCCCAGCAGCAAGACCCAACTTGACAACGCCCTGCTTCGGAACTTCATTCGCCTCCGTGCCATCCTACTGATATAAACGCAAAGGCGTCTATTTTTCTTACCGAATGCGGCGGCGCGGTCTTCTCCGTGATGGTGATCCCGATAACCGGAGCAGCCTCGCTCAATGTTCAAGTTGTTCCATCAGAAGGGATTGCACGCCAAATCCATGGCTCGGAGACCCGCTTCAGATCGCTCATCGAAGTCGCCTTGGAGTTTCTTGCACAAGCAGCCGCCGCGCAATTCAAACAGCCCTAACCGCCTGCATCGGATGCAATAACAACCGCATCTCCGTCGGCGGGCAAGGAACAGAGTTCGAAGATTGTCCGCAACGGGACGCTGGTCGCCCGGTGGAGGACAGAGCAGCGCAAACCGCTGGATTCGGCGCATGCTATACCGGCAACTGCCTCACGACCAGGCCCGCCCGCGCAGCATCCACCTTCTGGCGCACAGGTTGCGGCAGAGGGATTCCGAGCATGCGATGGGAGGGGCGCAGGCGGATCTACGACCAGTTCCGCGTTATCCCCACTTCGGACAGGAAGCCGTCGAATGGCTTCAAACATGAAGTCTTCACCCGCCGGGAGCCGCCACACCAGTTGCGTGAGGCTGAGATTGATCTGTCCACGACGTGGGAACGACTCCCGTCGCGTCGTCAGTTCCGGCTCCTCCCCCGGGTGTTCTATCCTGGCTAGCCGGGTGGAGTCCCCACCCCAACACCAGGTGCGGAGGCCGGAGGTGGACATCGGAGAGCTGCCTGATGCCCGGTGGAGGGTCGGCTTAGCTGCTTTCGACCATGGATCTGAATGCGCGCACCTGCTGTCGGCCTTGAAGCTGCGCGATCGGTCGGAGCGCTGACTCAGTAATCGTTGGACGGCGGACTATGTCTGCCATGGATTAGGATGTGCTGCTGGATTTCCGGGGCCGCGCGGAGCATGCCCATCACCTGGGTGACCCTGGCGCCGGTGATGCCTTCTCGCCGGGCGATGTCGGCCTGGTTGAGAGTTTGGCCGGAATCAAGAAGGTCCCGCCACTCCATCGCCTTGCGGAGCAGTTCGACGACCCGGGGCGTCCGGGGGGCCTTTGGTGGCCTGCGGTTGCGGTCCTTGGGCGGGAGCGCGTTGATGATCCGATCCGCGGGCACGCGGCGCGTCAGCGTGCCGATGTTGCCGTCCTCGAAGGCCCGTTTCGGGCCCAGGGCGACTTCGACCGTCTGTTCGCGGTAGGCGGCCACGTGGGCGGCGCTGGAGCCCCACACGGCGACATGGACGATGCGGAACCAGATTTCGGGCTCGGCCCAGCCTCGGCGGCCGCGTCGAGCACCGTTACATGGGGCGAGCCAAACGTCTTCTCGAATTTCTCCCCGTGCAGTTCGTTGACGCCACCCGTCCGCCCCTAACGCCGCAAATGCCAAGGACTTCGCGCCCTCCTAATCTCTCTTTTTTGGACGCTGTTCCCCTTGGCCTCCCAACCGCGCGCCACTTCCACACCACCCGAGGCCGTTTCTCACGATCTCTGCCCCGATTCTCTGTGGTTGCTTAGCAGCGGCCCACGATCGACCCACCCCGAGTCGGACATCTTCCACACTTCGGGCGTATGTGGTTAACGAGACCCGCCAGCCAGCGCATCGACCGCGCGGCGGAGATGGCTGTGGGCCGTCCACAAGGAGACCGGTCACGGCACGCCGCACCCCCGGGCTCGAGAAAGCGATGGCTTTGATCGGCGCGCTTCGCCTTCAGGCTTTCGTGCTACTGGCGAATGCCGAGCGCGGGCACCGAGTTGATCTCACGCTTCGGCTCGCTGTGGGGGACTCTACACGTGCGTGTTGGACCGACCTGGCTGGGGCGGTGTTATGTTGGTCTGCATGGAGAAGCCAGCAGCCCCAAAACCCCCGGAGGCTGAAGGGTGCTCCGCGGGTAGGAGAGCCGAAGCCACCCAGTGGGCCCCGTGGTCTGCCGTCATTGCAGCGCTCCTGACAGTGGCTGTTAACCTGTATCTCAACCACGTTGAACGCCAGGAAACACGACGTGCCCGGCTGCTCGAGGACCGCCGGGAGGCCCTATTCGAAGCTCTAACCGTGATCGACCATGTCTACTGCAACGAACCCATCGGTCGTGGCGGACAAAAGCCGTGCCCGCACGAGTGGGATGCCCAGCTGGCCCGTGATGCGATGAACCGCATGGTAGTCTTTTGCAAGGACGCACGAACAGTCGAACTTTTCACGCAGGCAATCGGTCTCTATAATCCTGAGATCGAGAAGCCTCGAGGTATCGACCTGAAGGCCCTAGTCGAGTTCCGGAGGCAGGTGGCACGCGAGTTAGAACTCGCCGACCCTGGGCCGGGCGATCCGGAGAGGGTCTGGATCAGAGATCTGGCTGGAGCGAAGTGAAGGGCCGCTTGAAGCAGCTGTTTGCGCAGTGACGGTAGCCTGCCGAGGGGACGAAACTCACCGGGGTCGGGGACGAATCCCAGTTCTTTTGGGCTCTGCTCAGACCGTCTCGAAGTCGGGGCGCTGAACACCCAACGCGACGATCCCGCGCACCCAACATAAGCGAAGGCTTGAACTGTGGCACACCGGGGTCAGCTTGTGGCCGTCGATTGCGTGGGTGTCCGCCATAACCGGTGACCCTTTCTCACGGTCTCTGCCCCGATTCTCCGAGGTTGGTTAACAGCGGCGCACGATCGACCCGCCCCAAGTCGGACATCTTCTAGCTAGTGTTCTGTAACTTAAATAGCTTGACAAAGGGCAGGATTTCTGCCAGACTATTCTCAGCTATGTGGAATCCCGCTGAACCTCTCCCGCTGACCCCCGCTCAGAAAGGACAACTCGAGCGGCTGATTCGAAGCCCCCGCAGCTCCCAGAAAGTGGCCCTGCGAGCTAAGGTGGTACTCGGTGCCGCGGAGGGTCTGCCCAATCACCAACTGGCCAAGCGACTCGGAACCAGTCGGCCCACCGTGCTGCTGTGGCGGCGACGGTTTCAAGAAGGTGGCCTCCAGGCTCTGCTCTCCGACGCCCCCCGCCCGGGGCGCCACAAGCAGATCACGGCTGCGCAAGTGGCGTTGGTTTTGGATCTCACCTTATACAGCCGCCCCAAGGACGCCACCCACTGGAGCACCCGCAGCTTGGCCCAGCGCTGCGGGCTAAGTCATATGACCGTGTATCGGGTCTGGCGGGCGTACGGGTTGCAGCCCCATCGGCTGGAGCGCTTCAAGCTGCCCACCGACCCGCAGTTCGCCGCCCAGGTGCGGGACATCGTGGGCTTGTACCTGAACCCGCCGGACAAGGCTATCGTGCTGAGCGTGGATGAGAAAAGCCAGATCCAAGCTCTGGACCGCACGCAGCCGGTCTTGCCGCTGCGGCCCGGCATTCCAGAGCGCCAGACCCACGATTACAAGCGCCACGGCACGACCAGCTTGTTTGCCGCCCTGAACGTGCTCACCGGCCAAGTGATCGGAGCCTGTCTGCCCCGCCACCGTCACACCGAGTTTCTGCGCTTTCTGGAGAAGATGGAAGCCTGCACTCCCAAGCGGCTAACCGTCCACCTGATCTTGGATAACTATGGCACCCACACTCACCCCAAGGTGCAGCAATGGCTGGCTGCTCATCCCCGCTATCATTTTCACTTCACGCCCAAAGGGGCCTCCTGGCTCAATCAGGTGGAGCGCTTCTTCGCGGAGTTGAGCCGCAAGCGGCTTCGCCGGGGAACCTTTCCGAGCGTCAGGGCGCTGGAGCAAGCGATTCGCGACTATATTGCCGAGCACAACAAACATGCCCGGCCGTTCCAGTGGACAGCCTCAGCCGCCAGCATTATCCGAAAGGTCCGCCAGTGTAAAAAAGTGTTGGTTACAGGACACTAGGTGGCGCGTCCAGCTAACCGCCGCAGCCACCGGCCCAGGCTGGGCTCAACCGCCGTACAGGACCTCAAGTGCCCTCTGGGGGCAAGTCGCTACCTGAACCGATAGCCGAGCAGCTCCAGCGCCTTGTCAGCCTTGTCGTTTCTGAGAGGCATGCGCTCCGGGATGACCCAGCCGAGCAACTCTTGAATCGCGGAGGGACCAAACTCGGCGAGGTGGTGAGGCCCACCAGGTAGCAGCGCTGAGATGCGCTTCTCGACGTCGTCGGTCGACCAGAGGAGATACCCGAGTGCCCTTCGGATGTCCACCAGAGAATTCTTGCTGACGAACGCTTGGTCAGCCGAAAAGCGAATTGAACGCTGAGAGCCGGAGTGAAGCCTTCGGTATACCTCGGTTGCCTGAGATTTCGTCAGCCTTCTGAGCTTGTCAGGTGCCAACAGCTGCTGCAGGGAATCCGAATTCCTTTTCATGCTCGTGCCGGTGTAGTTTTCGTTCGTCTTGTCCCACTGGGCATACTGTGCAAACAACCGGCTTAAGGCGTGGCTGCGGAGATCTGGGCTGGCGCGAATGGCCGCCAGGTCTTTCCTGTCCCAGATCGTCACAATCCAGTGCCAGAAATGATCCACCGCGAGGTAGACCGGCACCTTGGGCCACTCCCTCTCGGACCTCGCCCTGACGATCGCAACTACCTCGTCCACGGTTTTCCAAAATGCAAGGTAGTCCCTGGCCTCCTTGAAAACTCGATCCGATGGAGTGCGACCGAACCGAGGCATCACAGACTTTCGCTCGAAGACATCTTGGGTGCGCGCCAGCCGCTGGCGCTGGCTTTTGGTGGCCTCAAAGTGCGCCTGGTATGCATCCAAATCTTCGGGGGCGAGCACAGCGGCGTTCTGCCACACTTGCTGGAATTGCTCCAACACAGGCTGGACCTGCCTAGCGGAGCGAAGCAGGACATTGGTCTCGAGGTTCGAGAGCAGGCCGCCACGCGTGAAATTCGAAGATCCCACCTGCGCAAAAACAGGTTGACCGCGCTTCAAGAGAATCACCACCTTTGAGTGGAACCCGGGAGGGTAGAACCTGACCTCGAGGGTCACGGGCCACGAACTAAGAAGCCGCCGCAGGAGGTACGGATCAGTCGGAGGCTGCAACGCCACAAGTAACCTCACGAGGAGGCCCTTCTTGAGCCAACTTCTGATCAGCTCGCCATCGGACACGAATGCCATAGCGGCCCGGATCTCGTCTGAATGGGCGGCCAGCCAGGCGAGAAGGCTTGCCACCGTCCTCGGCGGCTCATTGCAGACCAGGAACGGAAGATTCAACGGAACCCCCTGCCTTCATGAGCTAGTGACCAAGCGCCACCCTTAAATGATGGCAAAGAGACAACCAGCACGGTTGGGCGTTCCGTACAGGGCAAACCGACGCATTAGTCTTCCCCGCGGGACATCGTCCACATCTCCGCGATATCCCCGCTCCATATGCTCAGACAACGGCCGCTCCTGCCGGACACAAGGCTCGTCCAGCGCTTCTGCGCCCCGGATGTCGTCGTTTGGGTCTGCGAGGACCACTCCGAGCATGACCACCGGGGCGACTGCTCGCTGAGGGGCCTTGGGCGCTTCATCCCTTGGCCAGCGCCCTGTGAACCTCGTCCACCAAGCCAAGGGTGACATAAACGACTGCCCCGTGGGGGCACCCGAGGCCGTCCAGGTACTCGCGCATCTGGGCGTGATAATGGACGCGCAACTCCTCCGTGGGGTCAACGTCGCTCTTCCAATCAATGACGAGTGTCGCGTGGCCCTGCTCATCGAGGGCCACCGCGTCAGCGATCCCAGCAGTCAGGGCGAGCTCTCCGTCGTCCCCCGAGGCGTCGAAGACAGTGTACTCCGGGATCAGTCGCTCGCGATGAACTTGCACAATCGGTAGGCGCAGCGCCTGCAGAACGGTGGTCGCGATCTCATCCGGACAGGGCCCGTCGTCCGGACTAGCTTGGACATGGCCACCGAGCTGGCGGATCAGTTGTGCTGCACGGAGGGTAATCTGGCTGCGGTCCTCTTGGAGGGTTCGGTTCAAAATCTCCTCCAACAACTTATGAATCACGGCACCGCGGATGGCGCCACCTTGGACGGGGCGCCGGAGAGAATCCTGTACAAGCCCTTCTGAAGGTACCAGTGGCTGTTCTGGTGCCTCTTCACGCTCTGCACGGCTAGGACGAACCCAACGCACTTTCGGGTGTGCCGACGCGATCACTACCGCTTCGCGGATAAACGCGGCCTGGTCCTGCTGGTTGACGGGTTGATAGATGACCAGCGATGGGGCAACGGCGAACGTCATGAGGTCCACCGCCGGCAGCTCGGCAAGCCGCAGGTCCAGGACCCTGGCCCAAGCTTTGTCGGGGATCCGCTCGTGCCGGGGGATTACCAGCAGGTCACGTGCGCGGGTGCACGCCACGTATCAAAGGCGGACGCGCTCACGCGCCAATTCCTCATCCTCACGCCGGCGCACCTCCTCGTAAGAGCTTGGTTCAACCTCGCCGAGGCGCATGTGAAACGTGTCGTCGTCGCGCAGGTGAAGAACCCCTTCTGCGCCCCGAACCTGCGTCGTGGTGTTGATCGGGATGACAACTGGCCATTCCAAACCTTTCGCGCTGTGGATCGTGATCAGTTGCACTGCATCCAGGTCAGCGGCTGCCCGCCCTTCTCTTTCGCGCTCAGCCTCTGCCCAGCGCCGGCTCATGGCGCGCGCGAACTCACGGATGCCCCGCGCAGCGTACGGACGTGCCATCTCCAAGAACAGGTCCACATTGGCGATCACGCGCTCAGCATCAACGCGGTGTCGCTGCTTCAGAATGCTTCGCACCCGCAACTCCTCCACCGCAGCCGCGAGCAAATCGAAAGGAGCCGCAGCAAGCGCACGCCGCGCCAACCCCTGTAGGATTCTCAGGGTCTGTCTGGCAACCGGATGACGAACAGCCTCCGCATCGGTCCAAAGCCAGAAGCGTGGTGTTGCCGTCGATCCCGCTTGAGCCTGCGCCAAATCCTCGAGGATGTCAAGCATCTCCTGCTCGGTGAGACCAACCAGCGGTCCCCGCATCAACGCTCCGAAGGCAAGGGTGTCATCTTCTGAAGCGAGTGTTCGGGCCACGGCGATCAGATCCTGGACTTCCTGCCTCTGGAAGAACCCCTTGCCAGCCTGGGTTGAGGTGGGGATGCCTCGACCATCAAGCGCATTCTCATAGATCCACAGGTCAGTGCCCGTCGGGGCCAGCAGCGCTATGTGTCTCGCCTGGCATGCAATCATCTCGTCTTTGGCCCGGACTGAAAGATTCCCGAGGAGTCCTTCAATCAACTGCGCAATGCGTTCCGCTTCCAAACGGCGGAGCTCGGAAGCAGATGGCCGATCCGTGGGGCACGGGATGTCAAGCGCCACAACTGCGGGAAGATCTCGGGAGATGCGGCCGACCACCGAGGCCAGAGGGGAGAACCCTGGTTGTCCCCGACCCGTAAACGGGGCCTGGAATCGGTCATTCACGAATTCCAGAACGGGTTCTAAAGAGCGGAAGTTCGCCACGATCTCTATGCGGTTCCCTGGGAATTGCCGCTCGATCGCATCCCGGGCACGAAGATAGGTGTGGATGTCAGCCTGGCGGAAGCGGAAGATAGCCTGCTTCGGGTCTCCAACCGCAAAAAGCTGCCCGGAGCGCAAACGGCGTTCTTCCCAAGACGTGTTACCGTCTCCATCCCCGCAGAGCAGGAAAAGGATCTCAGTTTGAAAAGGATCGGTGTCCTGAAACTCGTCAACCAACACGTGCTTGTATCGACGGGCGAGGGCTTCTCGCACGTCGGCTTGATCGCGGAGGAGGTCACGGGCCGTGTACAAGAGGTCGTCGAAATCCAGCAACGCTGCCGCGCGTTTGTGGTCCCAGTAGCGCTCGCGCAAGTCGTCGAAGCAAGCACCCAGCAGAGCTATCATCTCCTGCGCGATTTCAGGGAGCAGTTGGCCAAAGGCCTCTGTGACCCGCTCGTAATGCGCCGTGGCCTCATCGCAGAGGCGGTCTGCCGTGGCCTGGGATTGCACTGCCTGACGTGCCGCGTCTCGCCACTTCCCCTTGACCCGGTAGGTGCGGAATTTCCCAGATTTCGTGAACAGGACGTCGCTGGGCGGAGGATGGCTGCATTTCCACAGCTCGTGAAACCTCCACGGCCCGGAAGCTGCATTCCGGAATGGAGCTGCCATCGCCATCAAAGCGTCGCAGATAGCAGCCGTGGTGGCCTCCGGCATTCCCTCCCTTTGGCGCACGTCCGCGTACCATCCGCAAAAGGAGTCCACTGCGCTCAAGTACTGCTGAAAGTGGCTGCTCGCGAGTTGCGAGGAAGCAGGGCGGGCGGTCCGATGATCCCGGAGGAATGTGGCGAGCGAGTTGATGGCGGCGAGGGCTCGGTCAGGGTCCACAAGCACGAATTCGGCGAGGGGATCGGCGACAAAGGCCCCGGCCTCGAAACGGTCGCGCAGCCAACCCTCGTAAGTGGCCTCGAAAACGAGCTGAGCCTCTGCCTCGTCCATCGGAACTGCGCCCGGGTCCAGGTTCGCTTCGACCGGATATGGACGGACGAGGTTGTAGCAGAAGCCGTGAATCGTGGTGCACGTCAAGTCATCCAGAGCGCCGCATGCGGCTTCCAAAAACGCTCGTTGAGATGGTGAGACACCATTCGGTAGCGCCACCTGGAGCTCCCCCGGCACTTGGCCGGTCGTCAAGGCGATCACGAAGTCATGGATGCGTGCCAGCAACTCACTGGCCGCCAGTTCTGTGAATGTAATCGCTGCAATCTGCCGGGGTTGCACACCGGAAGCAAGGAGCATGGCCACGCGGCCTGCCAGCAATGCGGTCTTGCCAGTGCCTGCGCCGGCCTCAACCAGCAGCGTCGAACCAAGATCCGTCAAGACCCGCACGCGGTCAGGATCGTCAGCTGGGAGCCTCTTCATTCCACCCCCCAGAGAGTGGCGAGTCCAGCCAGAAGTTGGTCGCGCCCGGAAGCTTTGCGACGGAAGTAATGAAAACGAGCGTTTGCCGGAAAAGCAAGCATCAGAGGATTGTGTACGTCCTCAGAATCCGGTCCCGCTAAGGTGAATCCGGCGCTGGCCGTCGCCTTAGCAACGCAGAGATAATGAGTCAGCGTCTGCAATGTGCCTTCTGGATCTGACAAGGGATAGGCAATGCTGCTGCTGGCGGGATAAAGCAACCGCGCCTCGACCTGGGTCAACCCTGGGATCAGCGAGCACACAGCCAGGCAGTAAATGCAGCGTTGTAGTTCTTTACCTCCATCCAGCCGAATGGTTGAAACATTGGCTGGCATGTTTCCTGTCTTGTAGTCCGTAACCCGTGCCCTCTGCCATGAGGCGTCCACATCCAGGCGATCGATCTTGCCAGCGATCCGAAGGTCGAGCTGGGCCATGACAACTGGGAATGCGGGATCCCAGGGAAGGCCTGCAGGCCCAGCCTCCGCTTCCACCTGACCGAACGGAACCTCACCCCAACTCCGCTGCCCGGGGAGGGGATGTTCTTGGATCTGGAGCGCTGCCAATGCCACCTCACGGGCGTTTTCCAGCACACTGGTCCAGATTATGCGGGGAGGGACAGGCAACTGGATTTCCCAACCCCTGGCGACTTCCTCTGCGGCCTCATGGACGGCGGCTTTAATGGCACTTAAGCCGGCCGTCGCAAAGCCGCCGAGAGGTTCAAGACGTGCCACGGCTTTCTCAAGAATGCGATGAACCAAGGTGCCGAAACTCAGCTTGTCGAGCATCAGGGGTTCACCAGCCTCCTCTGGCTCTCGCCAACCAAGCGCATAGGTCCATACAAAGCCGATAGGATCGCGCAGCAGCATCCGAAGCGACCGCGCCGAGTGAGTGCGCGAAAGAACCCGCTCAAGAACAGTGTGACTCCCGACCAGAAGTCCATCATGAGGGGTAATTTCTTCCCGCTGCCAATCCCGCCAGCAGGCCAATGCCGACCGAGCAGACTGGGACTGCTCAAATTCCTCAGCCCGCGCCAGGAGGCGATCAGACTCGCTCATGGCGTGTTCGGGAATCCGAAGCCAGCCGAGTTCCCTGTCCTGGGTATCAGCCGGCCACAGGGAGCTCCTGCCCGTCATTCGACCCTGCGAGTCGCGCCGACTGCGAGACAAGACGACGTGATCACGCGTGCCGCTAAGAAGACACGTGAAATCGAGTCGGTCCCTGGTGGGCAGGGAGACCGGCTGCAATGTTCTAGACGGAACGATGTAATCGGGAAGTAGCGGATCATCGGTTAACGAACGAGGCCAATTGCGGCTCGTAAGGCCGAGCATGCGCACGAAACGCCTTGGCGCTGTCGCCAGCGTACTCGCTGGGCCCCAAACGATGCTGACGGCTGGCTCCCGGCCGTCGGGCACTCGGAGGGCGCCCAAGGTGCTTTCTAGCGCCTCGGGAGGCCCGTCGTTGAGAGCCTGTCGCCACAAAGCCAGTGCTTGTCCTCGTAACAGCAGTGGGCCCACTTCAACCGCTGCTGCCGGTCCGCGTGCCAGCAGTTGGAGCAAGGGAAGCAAGACAGGCCTCTGATCCACACCTCCAGGCCAGCCTCTCGCGGCGGCGTCTTCCAAAGCCCGTTCCCAGAAAGACAGGCGACTCAAGGAGGCGCTCAATGGATAAGCACCAGCCCAGTTGTACGGCAGTGGACTCAATTGGGGCACGCCTGCGCGGCAGAGATTGATGACCCGGGCAACTCGTTCACGGCTGAGCCCGTGCAGCAAGACCTGGGCGAGCGCGGCCGCCTGCTGGCCGGGATAGGTGGACAGCGCTGCACAACCGCCCGCAAAATGAACAGGTAGCTGACTTTCTTCCACCAAAGCCCTCAGGTGGTCGTCCCACTCCTCCGTCGTCACTGCGGCGATAGCGACTTCGCCAGGCTTCGCACGGCCTGAAGATATCAGTTGACGGGCCCAGCGCAACGCCTCCACGGCTTCGTGTCGCGGGTTCGCGCATACGCAAGCTTCAACGTCAGGGTGAAGGGGCTCCCAACACCTGAAGCGCACCTTGGATTGTTCGAGCCACTGAAAATTGAGCCCCGGCCTGAGCAGGCAACGCCATTCTAACGGGACGACTTCAGCGAGGCCGACGATGACAGATTGCCAACAAGGGGCGACGTGGTACACATTTCGGACGCTCACCGGCCCAAGAACTGATGGCGCAGACCAGATGCGCCTGTGAGCTTCTTTGACTAGGTCAGGAGGCAAGAGCATGGACGCCGGTAAGCCTTCTCGAACGCGCTCCTCAATGATCGCCAGATCGGCCATCCGCGGGTGCTGCTGCGCCCGCGCCGCCAAGTCGAGACCGGCATCCCAGACCTTCCGCAAGGTCGTGGTCACAGCGCGGACTGTGCCCGGAAGACCGGCGAGGTCTCCAATGGAACGGAACCCGCCTGCATCCAGCGCCTCACGAACAAGTTGCTGAAGCAGATCTGAGGCAACTTCCTCCAAGAACCCTCCCGCCAATCGTGCTGCAAGCTGGGGCAAAGTCAGGATTTCAGTCCCGGATTCACCGGCCTGGGCCGCCCCAAAACGGGCATCCATCCAGGCGAGCCTGCTGCCGACTACTAGGGTGCGTCTCATGCCGCTAGAGGTGGAGACTGGGTCCACGTGGAAGACTTATTATGGGCGCGTGGCGGCTGGCGTCGGTAGCCTGACCAGCTTCGTTCTGCGCGATCCTGCCTTGCAGGTCTAGCGATGCCCTCGCCGCCTTGGGATTGCCCACCCTGGCAGGTCGGCGTCGCATGGTCTTCTCCTCCCCGGACAAGAAGCGCATGAACTACAGTTTTCCGTCGTCCTACGCCCCTATTGTAGGCCCTATCGAGAGGCATTGTCTGGAGGCTCTGCTCCTCTCTGGTCTTCCGGGCAAACAGGACGATGCAGGGCCGCCCGGATCTGCCTTCTCGCTGGCGAGAGGTGGGGCTCGGCAGGTCGGTGCCAGCCGGGGTGACCATTTTGTGCCTGTGAAGCGACTGCCGAGGATCGGCGCCAACGGCGAGCTGGCCGCCGCCGCGCGTGGGGCACCCCCGGAATCGATTTCCTCCAGACTTGATACGATTCCCTGTAGGCCCCACGGGAGCCAAGAGGCTCTCCGGTGGGGAGTTAGGGCGATGCCGGCCACGCTGAGCGAGCGGATTCTGGAGCAGATTTCGGCGGCCGAGAAGCAGTACTCGCGGCTGGTGCTCGTAGTGGGTCCGCCGGGTTCGGGGAAAACGGAGGCGCTCCGTTCACTGGCGGCCGAGAAGGGCTACAAGTACCTCAACGTCGGTGTCGAGCTCGCCCAGGCGCTGGTGGAGCTCAGCGAGCGGGAGCGGGCATTGCGAGCTCGCCGAATCCTGGAAGACCTGGCCGGCGCCTCGCCGTCCGTCGTGTTGTTGGACAACATTGAAATTCTCTTTGAGCCAAGCTTGAGGCTGGAGCCGCTGGGCTGCCTGCAAGCGATGGCGCGCAACAGAACAGTCGTGGCCGCTTGGAACGGCGAGATCTCGGAAGGTCACCTGAGGTACGCCACGCCAGGCCATCCCGAGTACAAGTGTTATCCGGCCAGCGAGCTGCTGGTCGTGCTCGCGGACGTGCAAGCGAAGGTGCCCTGAAGCCATGAAATACGGCGACCTGATTCAATTCGACCCTATCGAAACCGTTGTGCGTCTTCTCGATGCGGACGATGCCACCGCCGCCCAGCGAATGGTGAAGACCTTCGTCATCTCGGACGAGCTGGCGGACCGACTCGCCAACGTGCTGATTCCGCAGCTGGATTTTGGAGCTCCGGCCGACAACAAGGGCGTCCTGGTTGTGGGCAACTACGGCAGCGGCAAGTCGCACCTCATGTCGATGGTCTCCGGCGTGGCCGAAAGAGGCGAGCTGAGCGGCTTGATCAACCACCCGCTCGTCGCTCGGGCGGCGCCCAGGATCGCCGGCAAGTTTAAGGTGGTGAGAGCCGAAATCGGCACCACGACCATGTCCCTGAGGGAGATTGTGGTGGCGGAACTGGAACAGCACGTCGCAAGCCTTGGGGTCTCCTACACCTTTCCGGCAGCCAGCACCGTCACCAACTACAAACGCGCCTTCCAGGAAATGATGGAGGCCTTCCACCGGCGGTACCCGGACCATGGCCTACTGCTGGTCGTTGACGAGCTGCTGGACTACTTGCGGACCCGAAGTGATCAGGAGCTGATCCAGGATCTCGGCATCCTCCGGGAGATCGGTGAGGTTACAAGGGACCTCCGCTTCCGCTTCCTGGCGGGCGTCCAGGAGGCGATCTTCGATAGCGCCCGATTCCAATTCGCTGCCGACAGCCTGCGCCGCGTCAAAGACCGATTCGAGCAGGTGCTGATCGCCCGGCGCGACGTCAAGCACGTGGTGGCCGAACGGTTGCTCAAGAAGCGCCCCGATCAGCAGGCATGCATCCGAGAGTACCTCGCTCGCTTTTCACGCTTTTACGGCGGCATGAACGAACAAATGGACGAGTTCGTCCGCCTCTTTCCCGTGCACCCGGACTACATCGACACCTTTGAGCGGGTCACGGCCGTCGAGAAGCGCGAGATCCTGAGAACGCTCTCCACCGCGATGGGCAGGCTGCTCGACAAAGAGGTTCCCACCGACTGCCCAGGTCTGATCGCCTACGACGGCTACTGGGAATTCCTGCTTGAGAACCCCTCGGTCCGCGCCCTTCCGGACATCCGCGCAGTCATGGATTGCAGCCAAGTGCTCGAAGCGCGTATCAAACAGGCCTTCACGCGCCCAGCCTACAAGCCAATGGCGTTGCGCGTCATCCGCGGGCTGTCGGTGCACCGGCTCACCACCGGCGACATCTACGCCCGCATGGGTGCGACTGCGGCTGAACTCCGCGATTCACTTTGCCTGTACCAGCCCGGGATCGAGGACCTCCCCGGCGACCCGGCGGACAACCTGCTCTCCCAGGTAGAGACAGTCCTCCGCGAAATTCACAAGACCGTCAGCGGCCAGTTCATCTCCAGTAACCCGGAGAACGGCCAATACTACCTCGATCTCAAAAAAACCGAGGATTTCGACGCCCTGATCGAGCGTCGCGCCGAGAGTTTGGACTTGCGGCAGCTCGATCGCTACTACTACGCGGCTCTTCAGCGGGCCCTGGAACTGCGCGATGACGACATCTACGTTACTGGCTACCGGATCTGGCAGTACGAGCTGGAATGGATCGAGCGAAAAGCCTCCCGGACCGGGTACCTATTCTTCGGGGCGCCCAATCAGCGTTCCACCGCTATCCCGCAGCGTGATTTCTATCTGTACTTTATGCCGCACTTCGAAGAAGACCCGAAGGCCAAAGAGACTAACGAGGCCGACGAAGTCTTCTTTCGCCTGAAGGGCATCGACGAAGCCTTTCGGCGAAAGCTGCGGCTGTACGCCGCGGCGGTGGACCTGGCCTCCACTTCTTCCGGGCAGGCGCGTGACGTCTATCGAGAGAAGGCGAACGGCTTCCTCCAGGAACTCACGGTGTGGCTACAGGAGAAGATGCCTCTCGCGTTCGAGGTCGCCTACCAGGGCAAAACGAAGAAGATGCTGGAGTGGATTAAGGGCAAGGCGCCGGCGCCCGGCGGCGCTCGCGCCAATGTGCGGGAGATCGTGAACCTGGCCGGCTCGGTTTGCCTGGCGGGCCGCTTCGGGGACCAGGCCCCTGAGTACCCGGTTTTCTCCGTCCGGGTAACGGGCGACAACCGCGCCCAGGCAGCCCAAGACGCGATCCGGGGCATCCCGACGGCCATCCGGACAAAGCAGGCCAGCGCCATCCTCGACGCGCTCGAACTCCTCGACGGCGACCGCGTCGATCCGGGCAAGTCACGCTACGCCGGCCATGTGATGGAACTGTTAGGCCGCAAAGGACCGGGGCAGGTTTTGAACCGGTCCGAACTCGTCCAGGACGTTGCCGGGGTCGAGTTCGTGGTTCCCGCGCGCTTCCGCCTCGAACCCGAATGGCTCGCCGTGGTGACGGCCGCCCTCGTGTACTCGGGCGACATCATTCTCTCGATCCCAGGCAAGAGGTTCGACGCCGGCGGCTATACTGCCCTGGCGGGCACGCCTGTTGCCGACTTGGTCAACTTCAAGCATCTCGAACGCCCCAAAGAATGGAACGTGCCGGCGCTGAAGGCCCTGTTCGAACTTCTTGGCCTGGAGCCGGGCCGTGGCGTAGTTGTCACGCAGGGAGGCGCGAAGGCGGATGAAGCTGTGCAGGCGCTGCAAGGAAACACTGCCCGCGCAGTCGAGAAGCTTGTCATGGCTGCCCAGCGGTTGCAGAGCGGCCTGCCGTTCTGGGGCCGCTCCGTGCTGAGCGAGGACGAGGTCCGGCAGTTGCGGGCGGACCTGGACAAGACGAAGACGTTCCTCGAATCGCTCCAGAGCTTCTCTTCACCTGGCAAACTCAAGAACCTTAAGACGGACGCAGCCGAGATTGCTGGCCACCGCAAAGGGCTGGAGGCGCTGGAACAGGTCCAGTCTCTCCAGGATCTGATCGACGAGCTCGGTCCTGTGGCCTCCTACCTTTCGACGGCCGAGCAGGTCCTGGCTCCCGAACATCCGTGGGCGGCCGCCGTCAAGCAGGGCCGGGAAGAGATGCTGGGGCGAATCGCCGATCCAGTCCAGCGGGCCAAAGCCGGCTTCCGCCAGCAGCTCCTCCAGAAACTGACGGCCCTCAAGAACGAATACGTGGCCGCCTACCTCTCGCTGCACGGCAAAGCCCGGCTCGGCGTCAACGACGAGAAGCGCAGGGCCGCCTTGCTCCAGGATGAGAGAACCGTCCGCCTGCACCGGCTTTCGAGCATCGACCTGATGCCCCACCAGCAGTTCTTGGACTTCCAAAGCCGCCTGGCTTCGCTGAAAAGCTGCTCGGCGATCACTAACCAGGAGATCCAGGCCGCCCCCGTTTGCCCGCACTGCGGGTTTCGCCCGAGCAGCGAACAGGTGAAGGAGCCTGCGCAAGCGACGCTGGCCGCCCTGGATGCGGAGTTGGACGTTCTCCAAGCCGACTGGTCCAAAATGCTGCTCGACAGCTTCGAGGACCCCACGGTTAAGAAGTCCATGGAGCTGCTGAAGCCCAAGCAGCTCAAGCTGATTGACGATTTCCGCGCGGCCGGCGCGCTGCCCGAGAACATTTCCACCGAATTCGTCAGCACCATGAGCGAGCTGCTGTCCGGCCTGGAAAAGATCGTCGTTACCTCGGGGGCGCTGCGTGCCGCCTTGCTCGCGGGGGGCGCGGCCGCAACCGTCTCGGAGCTCCGGCGCCGTTTCGACGACTACCTCTCGACTCTGACGCGGGGCAAGGACACAACCAAGATCCGGATTGTATTGGAGTAACTGACGTGAGCGCCACAACGCCGGAACAGATCACGATGGAAGGGGTGACTGCCGGGGGCGGGCCGGTCGAGTGCCTGGGCTTGCGGTTCGAGAGCGAAGAGGCGCGCCGCGCCTACTTCCTGACGAAACTGCGCGAGAAGCTCAAAGACCCCGAGTTCCGCAAGATCGAGGGTTTTCCGCACGGCTCGGACGAGAACATTCTCCGGCTGTCGGACCCGCCTTATTACACCGCGTGCCCGAACCCCTTCCTGGAAGATTTCGTTCGTTGCTACGGCAAGCCGTTCGATCCGAGCGTTCCCTACGAGCGGAAGCCCTTTGCTGTGGACGTGAGCGAAGGCAAGACTGACCCGATCTACACCGCGCACTCCTATCACACGAAGGTTCCGCACAAGGCCATCATGCGGGCGATCCTGCATTACACGGAGCCTGGCGATATCGTCCTCGACGGGTTTGCAGGTTCCGGCATGACAGGCGTGGCGGCCCAGATGTGCGCCCACCCGGAACCAGCCTTCCGCAGGCAAATCGAGGACGAATGGAAGGCGGCGGGCCAGCCGCCCCCGAAATGGGGCGCCCGGCGTGCTATTCTCGGGGACCTCTCCCCGGCGGCTACCTTCATCGCAGCCAACTACAACCTTCCTTTCGATGTGGCGGCGTTTCAGAGGGAGGCACGGCGCATCCTGGATGAACTCCGCGCCGAAATCGGCTGGATGTATGAGACCACCCACAAGGACGGCCGCAAGGGCTTCATCAACTACACCGTTTGGAGCGAGGTGTTCTCCTGCCCGGACTGTAGCGGAGACGTTGTGTTTCTCGAGGAAGCCCTCGACCCCAAGACAGACCGGGTCAAAGAGCATTTCCCCTGCCCGCACTGTTCTGCGAGGCTTACGAAAGACAACCTCCAGCGGCGGATGGAGACGCTCGTTGACCCCGCCACCGGCAAGCCCTGGCAGCGAGTGCGCTTCATTCCGGTTCTCATCAACTACTCCCTCGGAAAGCAGCGGCACGGGAAGAAGCCTGATTCGAAAGACCTGGAGCTTCTCCGGCGGATAGCCGACTTGCCCTTGCACCCCTCGGTGCCGACCGACGCGTTCCCGATCGAGAAGATGTACCACGGGTCCCGATTGGCACCCAAGGGGTTCACACACATGCACCACCTGTTCATGCCTCGAGCAGCTCGGGCGCTCGGGGCGCTCTGGCAGAAAGGCCTGAGCGTCACCGATCGTCGGTCGCGAACGCTGATGCTTTTCACGATCGAGCAGGCGTTCTGGACGATGTCGCTCTGCAATTCGTACCGGCCCACGGGTTTCTCTCAGGTCTCCCAGTATCTGAAGGGCATCTACTACGTCCCGTCGCAGCATGCAGAGATCACGCCCTGGTACGTCCTAGAGGGCAAGCTAGAGCGGCTTGCAAGCACGTTCCGAACGCTACCTCTCACCGCCGGTGGCGTCGCGGTGCAGACGGGGGACGCTGCACGCCTCGCTCTCCCGTCGGACTCGATTGACTACATCTTTACCGACCCGCCGTTCGGAGAGAACATCCCCTATGCCGACCTGAACTTTGTCATCGAATCCTGGCATCGCGTCCGCACCGACAGCAAACCTGAGGCCATCGTTGACACGCCCAAAGGCAAGGATCTGCTCGACTATCAACACCTGATGCAGCGCTGCTTCGCCGAGTATTACCGGGTCCTCAAACCCGGCCGGTGGATGACCATGGTCTTCCACAACTCGAGGAATAGCGTCTGGGCCGCAATCCAGGAGGCACTCACCGCCGCCGGTTTTGTCGTCGCCGACGTCCGGACCCTGGACAAGCAGCAGGGTTCCTACCGCCAGGTCACCAGCACCGCGGTCAAACAGGATCTCGTCATCTCCTCCTACAAGCCCAACGGCGGCCTGGAGCAGAGGTTCCAGCTCGAAAAGGGGACTGAAGAGGGCGTTTGGGACTTCGTCCGCACCCACCTCCGGCAGTTGCCGGTCTTCGTGGCGCAGAAAGGCAAGGGCGAGGCAGTCGCCGAACGCCAGGCCTACATGCTTTACGACCGCATGGTCGCGTTTCACGTTCAGCGCGGCATCCTAGTGCCGTTGTCGGCAGCCGAGTTCTACGTGGGACTGGCGGAGCGGTTCGAGTACCGGGACGGCATGTACCTCCTCGCCGACCAGGTCGCCGAGTACGAGAAGAAGAAGCAGGTGGTCACGGAGATCAAGCAGTTGGAGTTGATCGTTCGTGATGAGTCCAGCGCTATCCAGTGGCTCCGGCAGCAGCTCCTCGAGAAGCCCCAGCGCTTCTCCGACTTGCAGCCGCAGTTCATGCGAGAGACCGCCGGCTGGTCGAAAGACGAAAAGCGGCTTGAGCTGTCTGAAATCCTGGCGCAGAACTTCCTCTGTTACGACGGCGAGGGCGAAGTCCCCATCCAGATCCGCAACTACCTGTCGAAAAACTTCCACGACCTGCGCGGGCTGGCCAAGGACGCTCCCGCTTTGCGGGTGAAGGCCAGAGACCGCTGGTACGTCCCCGATCCGAACAGGGCCGTCGATCTGGAGAAGATGCGCGAGCGCGAGCTGCTGAAGCAATTCGAGGAATACTGCTCGGCGGCTACGAAGAAGATCAAGGTCCCGCGGCTTGAGGCTTTGCGGGCCGGCTTCAAGCGGGCCTGGGATCAGCGCGATTACGCGACCATCGTGGACGTCTCGGCCAAGATCCCCCAGAACCTGCTTGAAGAAGACCCCAAGCTGCTGATGTACTACGACAACGCAGCCACGCGGCTGGGGGTCGGCTAGAGGCTCATGTTCCACCCTGGAGACTGGACCTACAGCCCGCGGCACCGCCAGTTCTGCCGGATTGTAGATATTCAGACGATCTGGGGTGAAACGGTTTGCCGCGTCTGGTTTGCCGACGGGGACGCGATCCTGCGTATGCCGGCATCCGAATTGCGCCCGGCGGGTGAAGCGGCGCCGGCCGGCCCGGCGTATCTGACCTATGTCGCCACGGCCGCCCGCGTCGCTGACGCCTCGGCGCACGGTACCTTGCTGGCGCCCATCGGCTCCTCCGTGATCCCGCTGCCGCACCAACTTCATGTGCTCGGACGTGCCATCTCGTCACGCCGTGTGCGGTACTTGCTGGCTGACGAAGTCGGGCTGGGAAAGACGATCGAGGCCGGCCTTGTGCTCCGAGAATTGAAGCTCCGTGGGCTGGTCGAACGCGCGTTGGTGATCGCGCCGAGGGGATTGGTAAGGCAGTGGGTCGCTGAGATGCGAATTCACTTCGGAGAAGAGTTTCGCCTGATCGAGCCGGGGGCCTTCGGCGCCTTGCGGCAGATCACAAACGAGGACAACCTCTGGAGGCTCTACCCGCTCGTGGTCTGTGCAATGGACTCGATCAAGCCGCTCGAGCGAAGGCGCGGCTGGTCGGCGGAGCAGATCGCCGAATACAACCGCGAGCGGTTCGAGAATCTGGTTGCGGCGAGCTGGGACCTGATCATCGTGGATGAGGCCCACCGCCTTGGGGGCAGCACGGAGCAGGTGGCGCGGGTGAAACTCGGCCGCGCGCTGGCCGACGCGGCGCCGTACCTGTTGCTTCTTTCCGCGACGCCGCACCAGGGCAAGACTGACGCTTTCCATCGTATCCTCTCGCTACTCGATTCGGAGGCGTTTCCGAATGCGGGCAGCGTGACCCGCGAGCGTGTAGCCGAATACGTGATCCGAACGGAAAGAAGGCAGGCTATCGATGCGGACGGCGGGCCGCTCTTCAAGCCGAGGCACACGCGGTTGATTCCGGTACGGTGGGAGGATCGGCACCGCGAGCAGCGGCTTCTTTACAATGCGGTTTCCGGCTATGTGCGCGAAGGCTACAACCGGGCCATGCGAGAGAAACGGGCCTACATCGGTTTCCTCCTGCTACTGTTTCAGCGCCTCGTGACTTCATCGACGCGGGCCATCCGGTGCGCACTGGAGCGGAGGCTGGAGGTCCTTCGCCAGCCTGAGGAGCAGTTGAGCCTGTTCCCCCAGATTCTGGAGGAGGACTGGGCCGAGCTGGACGGCCAGGAGCAGATGGAGCTTCTGCTTAGGAGCCGGCTGAAAGCTCTCAAGAACGAGCGCGCCGAGGTGGAACTTCTGCTGGAGACGGCGCGCCGCACCGAGCAGGCGGGACCGGACGCGAAAGCAGAAGCCCTATTGGACTGGATCTACCAGCTTCGCCAGCAGGAGGGCGATCCCGAGCTGAAGGTCTTGATCTTCACCGAGTTCGTGCCTACTCAGCAGATGCTTGCGGAGCACCTCGGAGCTCGCGGCTTCTCGGTCGTCTGCCTCAACGGTAGCCTCGGTCTGGAAGAGCGGCAGCGGGTCCAGGAGCAGTTCGCGGGTAAGGTGGAAGTCCTGGTCTCCACGGATGCCGGGGGCGAAGGACTGAACCTACAGTTCTGCCACGTGGTGGTGAACTATGACATCCCTTGGAACCCGATGCGTCTGGAACAGCGCATCGGCAGGGTGGATCGCATTGGCCAGAAGAAGGTCGTGCGCGTTCTGAATCTGGTCCTCGAGGATACGGTCGAGTATCGCGTCCGGGAAGTGCTGGAGGAAAAGCTGGAGATCATCCTTCATGAGTTCGGCGTGGACAAGACAAGCGATGTTCTGGATTCACCGGAGATCTTCGACGAGCTCTACGTGGAGGCCATGCTCAACCCCGAGCAGACCCCCGCCAGGGTGGAGCAAACGCTTGATCGTGTCCGCCGGCAAATTGAGGCCGTGCGGCAAAGCGCCGCTTGGATGGGCGCGAGTGCGGTAATTGACCCGCAGGCAGCACGGCAAGTCCTCGATCATCCGTTGCCCCATTGGGTGGAACGCATGACTGTCAGTTACCTGGAATCGCACGGGGGCTCCGCCGTGCGGCAGGGAAGGCTTTGGGACCTGACTTGGCCGGGGCTGGCGGGCGACAGTTCGATGCGGAACGTCACGTTTCATAGCCGAGATGCACTCGATATCCCAGGAGCCGTCTACGTTGGGCTGGAGGACCCCAGGATTCGGGGACTGCTCCAGCGCCTGCCTCGGTTTGTTGCCGGGCAGCCGGTGTCAAGTGTACAGGTCCCCGATCTGCCGGCTGAAATCAGGGGATGCTGGTCGCTCTGGCGCGTGAGGGCGCACCCACAGTGGGCGCCGGCCGAGCAGCCGGGTGAACGCATCATGCCTTTTTTCCTGCATGAGGATGGCCGGGTCCTACCGCCCACAGCGCGGCACATCTGGGACCGGCTGGTAACAGGAGACGGGGTGCGGGACTGCTTCCCGGCGACCATCTCCGAAGCGACTCTGGAGAGACTGACGCGGCTGGCCGAGGAGCACGCGAGACCGCTCTACCAGGAACTCGTCCAGCGCTACTTGGAGAAGCTCCAGCGGATGCGCGAGAAGGGCGAGTACGCGTTCTCCGTGCGGCGTCAAGCGATTTCAAGGGTGGGACTCGCCTCCGTCCGCACGCGCCGCCTGGCGTTGCTCGAGGAAGAGATTCGCCGGTGGCGCGAGGAAATGAAGCAGCGCGAGGAAGTCTGCCCCGAGTTGAGCCCGCTGGTGGTGGTTCATGTCGAGTAGCTGGAGAGACTCCATCCTGGGGCGCTTCGTCCCTGAAGCGAACCGCTTGATTTTGGCGGCGGACCCTGACGGGCTGCTCTTCGAGGAGGAAGTCCAGCGGGGCATTCGCGAGCGGGGCTACGATGTGCTGCCATTTGAGGACCCCATTGCCTTCCGACTCGTCTACGAGTCCGAATACCGCACGCGCTGGGCACGCCGCGAGCCTGCGTTCCTGGTTGTCGTTGTCAAGGGCTCCCCATCGGAAGTGGACCGGCTGCCCTTTGACCTGCTTCGGGCTGGAGCGCGCCTGTCCTTCCAGTTGAGCGACTTCTTCACCAATCTCGACGCGCGCGTCGTGGCGGCGCTGGACCGTGCCGACTTGGAGCGTCTATATCAAGCGCAATTGCAGTATTCGCCGGGCGCACTGAGCGAATCCGCCACCAAGGACTTCATTCTGGGACACGTGTTCGGAGTGGCGCCGGTTACCATCAACGACCCGGCCGATTTGCTTCGGTTCCTTCTCCAGCGGCACTACCGGCCGCGGCGGGTTCCTCGGATACTGGATGACCACATTGTCCGAGTCCTCCGGCAGAAGGAGATCTTCCGGGAGTGGCCCTTAGAGGCTATTGTTCCCGATCGCGCGGCCTTCTTCCGGTTCCTGCAAGATCAGTGGCCGGGCTTTCTTCGGCAGTTGGAGAGAGGCGGCCGATCGCTTGTCCCGTTTGGACACGACTTGGTCCAGGTCTTCATTGACAATCTCTTTGTGGAGGGATTGCTCCAGCCGGTCGAGTGGGATGGCGTGCTGCCGACCAACGCAGCCTGGGCGCGCGCCGGCATCAAGACCGACTCGTACTCGGAAGAGACACGGCGTTGGGAGGCGCTGTGCGTGAGTGTCGAGAAGGCCCTCCCGGGTGTCGATGCTCCGTATCGGGACTGGCTCGATCTTAGCCCCTCCTGGGCGCAGTTAAGCTTCGTCTTCTATGGGAAGCCGACGCCGCCTCCGAGGTGGCGTGAACGGTGGGACGCTCTTCGCAGAGAGGTCGGCGCGCGATTGTCAAACTGGCTTGCTTCGAGGTACCAAGGCCTGCACAACCAACCCGCGTTGAGCCCGGTCATGGTTCACCACGTGCCGAGGTGGCTGGCCAGGATTGTGGAGTCCGACCGAAAGAAGGTTGCTCTGATCGTGGTTGACGGCATGGCCTGGAGCCAGTGGCTCGTCTTGCGCAGTATCCTGCAAGCCCGCCGTCCCGGTTGGCGTTTCCAGGAGGATTCCGTGTTTGCCTGGATTCCGACGGTGACGTCGGTATCGAGGCAGGCGCTATTTGCCGGCAATCCTCCCCTCTACTTCCCTGCCAGCATATTGACCACAGAGCGAGAAGCGTCCCTTTGGGCGCGGTTCTGGGCGGCCCACGGCGTCTCCGGCGCGGCGGTTCTGTACCGCAAGCAGTTGGCCGAGCCGGAGGACCTGCATGAGCTGGAAGAGGCTTTGAGCCATCCTCAGGTCAGAGTGGCCGGCCTCGTCGTTGATAAGCTCGATCAGGTGATGCATGGAATGAAGTTGGGCGGGGCCGGGATGCAGAACCAGGCACAGCTCTGGGCGGAACAGGGATACCTGCTCGCCTTAGTGGAGCTGCTACTCCGCAAAGGCTTTGTGGTAGCCATGACCTCGGATCACGGAAACCTTGAGGCGAGGGGCTGTGGGCGGCCGGCAGAAGGCGTTCTGGCCCAGCAGCGGGGACAGCGTGTGTGTATCTATGGCGATCCAGCGGTGCGCGCGCAGACGAAAGCCGGCTTCACTAGCGCCATTGAGTGGCCCGGCGTGGGCTTGCCGTCGCACATCTTTGCTCTTCTGGCTGGCGGCGACAGCGCGTTTGTCGATGAGGAGGAGACCATCGTTACCCACGGTGGCGCCTCTTTCGAAGAAGTGGTGGTACCCTTCGTTCGGGTGGAGGCATTGTAGCTTGACGAAGCCGGTTCCAGTCGGATTCAGTCAGCGCGTTCGGCTTGAATGGCTGGATGAGACGGCGCGGCTGCTGTGCGAAGGCAGAACGGAGGCAGAAATACGCGCCGCCCTCAAGGAGGATATCCTGCGTGAGCGACTCTCCGTAGGCAGCAAGGCCAAGAAGGGCAACCGCCAAAAAGCGACATGCGTCCTCATGCGGACCTGGGTTACTGTACCGCCGCGGGCGGCCTGGCTCCGAGATCACGCACTGGAGCTGCTCGCCCACTTCGGCCCGGAGGAGCGGCTGATCCTGCACTGGGGCCTGTGCATGGTCGCGTATCCGTTCTTCACGCTCGTCGCCGGGACCACGGGCCGGCTACTGCGGTTGCAGGGCGCGGCAGCTCAATCGCAGGTCCTGAGTCGGGTGTGGAAACAAATCGGGCAGCGTCCGACGGTTACGCGAGCCACCCAGCGCGTGCTCCGCTCATTCGCGGATTGGGGCGTTCTGGTTGACACCTCGGAGCGCGGATTGTACAAGCTAGGCCCGGTGAGGTCTGTTGCCGATCCGGCGCTCACGGCATGGCTGGTGGAGGCAACCTTGATGGCAGCCAACGAAACGCAAGCGCCGTTGAATGCCGTGCGGCGGAACCCAGCGCTGTTCCCCTTTTCGCTGGAAGCCCTGGCCGCAGGGATCCTAAGCCGCCAAGCCCGGCTTGAGATCTACCGCCAAGCGCTGGACGAGGAGATGGTGGCCCTATTGTACACCTGACGGAAGCCCCAGCCCGAATTGATTCTCTTGCATCTGTTGGAACAACCGCCGCTTCTTAGTCGGCAACACCACGAACACAAGTCGATGACTGTCCAACGCCTCGCAACGACTGGGGACCCATCTTCAGTTCCGGCTGCTGCCCCGGGTATCCTCAACTCGAACGGCAGGATGGACTGCCCACCCAATCACAAAGTGCGGCGGCTACGGGTGGACGAGGCAGACATCGAGAAGTCGCCCGATGGCCAGTGGAGGCTGGGCTTAGCTGCTTTCGACCAGGGATCTGAATGCGTGCACCTGCTGTCGGCCCTCAAGCCGGGCGATCGGTCGGATCGCACGCTCACTAATCGCTGGACGGCGGACGGTATCTCGCATGGAGAGGATGTGCTGCTGAATCCCGGGCGCGAGGCGGAGCAAAGCCATCACCTGGGTTACCCGGGCGCGGGTGATCCCTTCCCGCCTGGCGATTTCGGCTTGGCTCGCGACTTGGCCAGATGCAAGAAGGTCCCGCCACTCTATCGCCTTGCGGAGCAGCTCGACGACCCGGGGCGTCGGAGGGGCCTTGGGCGGCTTGCGGTTGCGGTCTTTGGGTGGGAGCGCGTTGATGACCCGATTGGCGGGCGCCCGGCGCGTCAGGGTGCCGATGTTGCCATTCCGGAAGGCGGGTTTTGGCCCAAGGGCGATTTCGACGGTCTGTTCGCGGTAGGCGGCCGCATGGGCACCGTTGGTGCCGTCTACGGCGACGTGGACGATGCGGAACCAGATTTCCGGCTCGGCCCAGCCTCGGCGGCCGCGTCGAGTACCGTTACATTGGGCGAGCCAAACGTCTTCTCGAACTTCTCCCTGCCCACTTGGTTAACGCCGCCCGGTCGCCCCTAACGCCGCAAATGCCAAGGAGTTCGCGCCCTCCTAATCTCTCTTTTTTGGACGCTGTTCCCCTTGGGCTGCCAACCGCGCGCCACTTCCACACCACCCGAGGCCGCTTCTCACCGTCTCTGCGCCGATTCTCTGTGGTTGCTTGGCAGCGGCCCACGATCGACCCACCCCGAGTCGGACATCTTCCACACTTCGGGCGTATGTGGTTAACGAGACCCACCAGCCAGCGCATCGACCGCGCGGCGGAGATGGCTGTGGGTGGTCCACCAGGAGACCGCTTATGCTGCGCCGTGACCCAGCGCTCGAAGAGGCCATCGGAGAGATCGCCGCCCTAATTTGGCGGTTACGGCCCCGTCATCCAACAGCAGGTCATTGTCGCGTTGACGGGCCAACCACTATCGCAATGAGAGACAACGCCCCCCTTGCCCCTCAAGGCCCGCGGTCCGTGCTCAAGTTTTGCCCAAAAGACTCTGCTCGAGATCACGGCCACAGGCGAGCTCATCCTCGCCGCCGGCTCCGGCAACGGCTATCGCCTATCCGAGTTGATGGGCGCCATAAATCCTTCCGGTTGGGCGGGCGTGCTGAGAGTGAAAACCCCTGCAGGCACTACGCTCGGTTACATTCTGCTGTACTCCAACCCATGAACAATCCGGGGCGGCTACCGGGCGGCAGCATGCCGATGCGCTGACCAACGACCAGAGCGTCCTCCAGGAGGCGCGAGGCTCCTGGCGGGCGGTGGTCATTTTCGCTGGCATGGTCTCGCTGGCGGTGACCGCGGTGTCGGTGCTTCTGGCGCACCGCTTGTTTCCGCACCCCGTGAGGGGCGGGATCAAACTCGGGGCTAATTAAGTGCGCCCGGGGCGGAAAAAATCTCACCCGAATTGACAAGTGTCATAACCGGCTGCGAAAGTTCCCCCGTTAGTATGACTTACGCCGCCAGCGTCGCTAGCGGCCGCGCCGCGCTGGAAATTTCGTAGCTATAAAACAATTTTTTATTTTCTGTTTTTCCTTCGATTTACGAGCGTCGGATCCAAAAAGTAATTGACACATCCCGGGTCGGCCCTTAATCTGAAACTTCGTTAGCGGGCTTGCCCACCGCACGGGGAGCCCGGCAGAGGCGACGGAACTAGAAGGTCCTGGGGTTCCGATAGGAAGGGAACGTGACGCTGGTGGTGTGTCCAAGCAACAGCAAAGGTGGTACCAAGAGAGGCGTCTACAACCGCTGGGGCAAGCTGGTGAAGCTGGCCGCCGAGCTTTCCGGCCGGGCGCCCTCGACCGTCTACGCGGTGCTGCACGGCCGCATCAAGTCGGCGCCGGTGGAGCGCGCCATCCGCGAGGCCGCGGCGGGTTTGCGCCAGAGCCGGCGGAAGGGGGCGCCATGAGCATCGCCCACGTGGACAGAGGCCGCATCGTCGTCCAGGCGAGCTTGGCCGACTTGCTGGCGTGCGCCCGTGTTGCCGGCGCCGCCTGGGATGCGCAGCGCAAGGCGTGGACTTACCCGGCTACAGCACGGCACGCCCGACTGCTCCGCTCGAGCCTGCGCACGCTGGCCGCCGGCGATGCCTTCGAGAAGCTCCTGGCCCGGAGCCGCCCCAAGCCGGCGCCAGTACCCGCAGCCGTGGTGGTTGAACCGCGACCGCAGTCGGCCCTCACGATCCCCGGTCTACGGACAACGCCCTGGCTGCACCAAGTAGCGGCGTATGAGTTCTGTCTCGATCGCTTCGCCGCGGGGTCCCGGGGCGTGTTGCAGGCCATCGAAATGGGCGGTGGCAAGACCCTGGTGGCCTGCATGTTGATCCTGGGCCTGGCCGCGCGCAGGGTCCTGATCGCCTGCCCGCTGCGAGTGGTCCCGGTGTGGATCGAGCAACTGGAGCGGCATGTGGAGGCGCCGCTGGTGGTCGGCGCGCTCGATGAGCATGTCGACCGCGTGGCTAAGAAGCGCGACTGGGCGGAGGAGAAGCTGAAGCTCGCGGGAGTGCGCAGCGTCCCATTCATCGCCGTGATCAACTACGACTCGATCTGGCGCGAGCCATTCGCGTCGTGGGCAATGAAGCAGAGGTGGGATCTGGTGGTGGCGGATGAGTGCCACCGCCTGAAGGCCCCAGGCGGCAAGGCCTCGCTATTCTTCAAACGCCTCCGGACGCGGGCGCACTACCGTCTCGGTCTCACCGGCACACCGATGCCCCATTCGCCGCTGGATCTCTATGCTCAGTTCCGATTCCTCGACATCACGATCTTTGGACCGAGCTTTGCTGCCTTCCGGCAGCACTACGCCGTCCTGGGCGGCTACCAGCGGAAGCAGATCACCGGCTACCGGAACCTGGAGGATCTGGAAGCAAAGATGGCCCGGATCACCTTCCGGGTCTCGAAGGATGTGCTGGAGCTGCCGCCGCAGACCCACGTCACCTATCACTGCGAATTGGGCGGCGAGGCGCGCCGGGTCTACGAGGACCTCGAGGAAGATTTCGTGGCCCAGGTGTTGGACGGCCAGATGACGGCTGCCAACGCTATGGTGAAGCTGCTGCGCCTCCAGCAGGTCACTGGTGGTTGGGCGAAGACCGACGACGGTCATTACCAGCGCATCGACTCGGCGAAACAGAAGCTGCTGGCGGACACGCTCGAGGACATCGGCACCGAAGAACCGGTGGTGGTCTTTTGCCGGTTCCACGCCGACTTGGATGCGGTGCACGAGGTGGCCCAGCGCATGGGCTCGACCAGCCGCGAGCTGTCCGGCCGTCGCGACGAGCTGAAGCCGTGGCAGAAGGGTGAAGGCCAGGTGCTGGCGGCCCAGATCTCAAGCGGGGGCGTGGGCGTGGATCTGAGCCGGGCCCGCTACGCGATCTACTATTCGCTCAGCTTCTCGCTGGGCGAGTACGACCAAGCGATGAGCCGCGTGCACCGGCCCGGCCAGAGGCGTCCGGTCGAGCACATTCATCTGGTCGCGCGCCACACGGTGGACGAGAAGATCCTGCGCGCGCTCGAGCGGCGCGCCGAAGTCGTACAAGCCATCCTGGCGGGAATCAACAACCACTATGCCGAAAGGAGAGACAGCAAATGAACGCCGAGCAGCTCAGGGAATTCGTGGCCTTGGAGAAGCAGAAGCAGGCCCTGGACGCCGAACTGAGGGCAATCAAGCAGCGCCTCGAGGCCCTGGAGGAGCAACTGGTGCCCCAGTTCTTGGCTGACGGCGTGGTCTCGATGAAGATCGACGGCCGCACCGTCTACCTGGCCCAGGAGATCTACGCCAGCCCGGTCAGGGATCGGCAAGAGGTGGTGGAGGCACTGAAGGCGTCCGAGTTGGGCCAGTACGTGGCCGAGAACTACAATTCCAACTCGCTCAAGGCCTTCGTGCGGGAGATCGCTGACGAAGTCCGGCTCCAGTGTGAGCAGCAACAGCGGCTGTTCACCGAGGACGAGGTCCGGGCGGCGCTGCCCGCGCCGCTGGCTCAGACCTTGAAGATCTCTTTCGTTCACGCTCTGCGCAGTAGGAAAGTTTAAAACCCCGAAAGGAGAACCATGTCGCAAGAACTCATTCCCCACACCGCGCCCCGCGCCCTGGCGCTGTCGGAAGACGGCGTCTTGGCAGTCCAGGAGGCGTATGCCATCAACATCGCTGGGGGCAATGTCTCCCAGTTCGACTTGCCGCGGATCAAGGTCATGAGCGGCGCCCCGCTGTGGCTAATCCCCAATCTGGAAGGCGATCAGACGGCGCCCCGGATCGAGGGGGTGATCGTCGGCAGCCGCGATGCGCGGGTGTACTACCAAAGCAAGGAGGCCACCGCTAATAACCGGCCGGACTGCTCCTCGCTCGACGCCATCACGGGCGAGGGAAAGCCCGGCGGGGAGTGCGCCCGCTGCCCGCTGGCGCAATGGGACAGCGCGCCGGATGGCGGCGGCGGTCAGGCCTGCAAACAGGTCAAGCAACTGTTCATGCTCCGCGGCCAGTCGCTGTTCCCGGAGATCGTCTCGCTGCCCCCGACCAGCCTCAAGGCCGCCCGGCAGTTCCTGTTGAAGCTCCTCACCCAGGGCATCCCGTACTACCACGCCCTGGTGGCCATTGAGCTGGAGAAGGCTGAGAACGCGCAGAAGAAGCCCTACGGTCGGGCTGTCTTCAAGTTCATCCGCCGCCTCACGTCCCAGGAGGCCGCGATCGCGATTCAGTACCACCAGATGTGCCAGGACCTGATGGGCCGGGTGCCGACGCAGGTCGATGCCGACGAGGCCGGCGAGACCGGTGCCGATACTGCCGAGGAGGCGCCGTTCTAGTCGGCTCCGGGCCGGCCGCCAGGCCGGCAGGGTAGCCGAACGGCGCAAGGCTGAGCCAGGAGGTGGACCGCATGAAAGGAGACCTTCACACCAGGCTCTCCGATGCGGAGAGCGACCCGATCTGCCAGGGCGAACGCTCCTGGCTCGACGACATCTTCGACCAGGCCTCCCCGCTGCCGGCGCGCGGCGCCAGGAAGCCCAACGCCGACGAGCAGGCCGGCGCTCTGGAGGACTGGGCATGAGACGGAACGTGGCCCTCGAAAGCCGCATCACGCAGGCCATCATGCGCCGGCTGCGCGAACTTCACGGTGTCATCGTGCGCAAACGCCACGGCTCCCAGATGGGCGTGGCCGGCGACCCGGACCTGTACGGCACCATCCATGGGCGGCACTTCGAGATCGAAGTCAAGCGTCCGGATGCGGGCTCAGAGTTGACCGGGCTTCAGGCGGTGCGCCTGGAGCAGTGGCGGCGCGCCGGCGCGATCGTCGGTGTCGCCCGGAGCGTGGAGGAGGCGATGCACCTGCTGCTGCCGCTGCGCAGAGGCGTGGGGCAGGTGGCGATGGCGCATGCCCGCGACCTGGTCCGGCTGGGCATCATCGACCGCGAGGCCCTGTTGCCGGTGGCCAACGCCATCGCCACCGCCATCACCGCCTACTGCACGGAGCGCCGATGAGCTACACTCTGGCGGCTTGGCGGGCGTTCCGCGAGCAGCGCGAGCAGGGGGCGCACACGGTGCCGAGGCTGGAATCAGCCGGGGCCGGCTCCCTGGCGGCGATACCACCCGAGGCGCCCATGGAGGCGAGCGCCGTGGTCGGTGTCTGGGACGGCGAGCGATTCATCGACTGGAAGCGGTGGCGCGCCACCAGGCCCATCGCGATGGATCCCGAGGCCACGTCATGACACCCGAGCAGGAAGCCCACCTGGGGCGCATCAAAGCGGACTTCGCGCGCCTGGTTGATAGCAAGTACCGCCGCGGCGCCGCCGAGCATGGCGGACAGCTCCTGGATCTGCCCGCTGTGAGGATTCTGGAGCAGGCCCTCGACGAGGCCGTCGATCAATTGGTCTATCTGCTCTCGCTCAAAGAGAAGCTGTTCCAGGAGCGGACCGATGCAGCCGCGTGAGTTTCTGGAGTTGCTGTGGAGCGGCAAGCCGGAGGAGCTCTTCATTCTCATCTGGACGCTCCAGGACAAACGCTCGCACTGGTGCCGCCGCATCGACGATGCAGCGGCGGTGGTCGAAGCCTCGCGTCACATGGACGTCTACACCGGCGTCGGACTGTCGCCGGCGGATTTCGGGCCGTATCGTCGATGTCCAGCCGAGAAGGTCGCCGGCATCGCAGGTCTGGGCGCCGACTTCGACTTGCTGTCGGACGCTCACGCGAACAAGGCTCTGCCGAACACCATCGGCCAGGCGCTGTCGGTTATCCCGCCGGCCATTCCGCCCAGCCTAACGATCTCGACCGGCAACGGCCTGCACTGCTGGTGGCTGTTCAAAGAGCCGTACCTGTTCGAGTCCGACGAAGACCGCAAGGAGGTGCAGCGAGCCGTCGCGCGCTTTCACACGATGCTGCGCTTGAGCGCGGCCAAGCAAGGCTGGCTCTACGACCGGCTTTCAGATCTGGCGCGCGTGCTGCGGATTCCCGGCACGCTCAACCACAAGGACCCGAAGCACCCAAAACCGATCTCGGTGGTGTCGCAGAATGGCCGGCGCTACAACCTCTCCGACATCGACGAGTTTCTGGAGGAGGCCGGCATCCCCGATCCGGAAGCCCAAGAACGCACAGTCCGCGAGTGGGCCGAGCGATTCGCCGACACTCCGCTCGTGATCGATTTGACGGCGCGGATTCCGGAGGCTACGCTTCACGCGTGGATGGAGCACGACATGCGGTTCCGGCACACCTGGCAGCGCCAGCGCCACGATTTGAAGGACCAGTCGCAGTCGGGCTACGATTTGGCGCTCGCCTGTTTCGGTGTGGACGCCGGGTTGAGCGAGCAGCAGATCGTAGATCTGATCGTACATCACCGGAGCATCCATGGCAGCAGACCTCGCACACGCCTGGATTACTTCCAGCGCACGATCGCCAAGGCCCACCGGAGGGCGGGTGAGCCTTTGGCGGTTCCGTCCGTACTCGACCGACCGACGCCTGGCCTGTCGGCGACCGCGCTCACAGCCGGGTGTCGGAGACCCCAGGGTGCCCAGGACGCGCTGGAGGCAGGTTGCGCCACAAAGAGCGCCACTGCCGATCCGGAGCTAGCCAAGCTCCCGCTGTGCCAGCAGATCTCGGAGATCTTGGGTGTTTCCATCGTACGACTGGTCAAGTACACCGGCAAGGAGCCCACCTACCTGATGTTTCTCGGCGACGGCGCCAAGATCGAGTTCCCGAGCGTGGCCAAGCTCATCTCCCAGGACGCCGTTCGCATGGCCATCGCTGCCACGGTCGGCAAGCTCATCCGGAGGATTCGGCCCAAGGAGTGGGAGCCGCTGGCGCAATTGATGCTGGACGCCTGCATCGTCGAGAACGGCCCCGAGGAGATGTCCTTTGAGGGCGCGGCGCGCATGTACGTAACACAGTACCTTCAGGAAACCGGTCCCATCGACACCATCGAGGGACAAACGGTCCAGAACGCCCGCAAGCCGATGATTATCGACGGCCGGATCACGCTTTGCACCAGCGATCTGCAGAATTACATCAACAAGACGACGTTCCAGAACCTGTCCGTGAAGGCCGTCGCGGCGATGCTAGGTGCGCTGGGCGCCAAAGGGATCCGTGTGCGCGGCGCGCGGTTCAAGGAACAGTCGCGCTGGGCCCTGCCGATCGATGAGTTCGACCCGATTGAGTACTACCCGGAAGCCTGCCGTGCCAAGAAGGACCAGGAGTAGATGATCCACCCGGACCAAATCCAGTCGATTGCGGAGGAGCGGGCCGAAGAAACGCGGGAGTTCCGCATCTTCGGCCCGCCTTGACGGTGAGACAGGCACGGGGAAGACGACCAATCTCGCGCGGCAGATCCGACGCGCCGTCGAGCGGTTCGGCCCGGACTCCGTCCTCGTCACCAGCTTCTCCAGGGCAGCCGCAGCCGAGCTTGCCGGTCGGGACCTCCCGATCAATTCGGATCGGATCGGAACCCTGCACTCCCACTGCTATCGGGCGCTGGGGGCACCGGAGATCGCGGAGGCCAACGTGGAGGAGTGGAACAAGCGGAATCCACATCTTCAGATCACGCCGGTCAGAAAGCGGGGGCGTCTGGAGGGCGAGGAAGGAATCGACGAGGAGACCGAGGCCGGCAAGGACGGCGACCTATACCTTCAGCAGTTGAGCCGCTTTCGCGGGCAGATGCTCCCTGCTGAGGCCTGGCCGGCGACGGTGCGCGACTTCGCGAGCAAGTGGCAGCAATACAAGGACGCCCTCGGCCTGCTCGACTTCACTGATCTGATTGAACGGTGCCTCCTGGATGTTGCTATAGCCCCGAGGCGACCGTCGGTGATCTTCGCCGACGAAGCGCAGGATCTGAACCGGATGCAGTTGACGCTCATCCGCAAGTGGGGGCGGCACGCGAATTACTTCATTGTCTCCGGAGATGAGGACCAAATCCTGTATTCGTGGTGCGGCTGCACGCCCGAGGCGATGCTCGATCCGGAGATCCCAGAGCACCACAAGATCATCCTCAAGCAGTCCTATCGCGTGCCGCGCGCCGTCCACCGCCTCGCCGACGGCCTGATCCGTCAGGTGACCAGGCGGCAAGAGAAGGTTTACCTGCCGCGGCCGGAGGAAGGTGCGGTCCATCGGATCACCAAGGGCGGGTACAAATCGCCGGAGTACTTCATCCTCAAGAGTGCTACGGAGCACCTTGCGCAGGGCCGGACGGTGATGTTCCTAGCCGCGTGCTCCTACATGCTCCGGCCGGTCATCGCTGTGTTGAGGAAGGAGCGAATCCCCTTCCACAATCCGTACCGGCGCTCGAACGGCTTCTGGAACCCGCTGCGAACCGGGAGGCGCGGCGCGACCGTGAACCGGATCCTGGCGCTGTTGGTCGCGCATCCGGATTTCGGCGAGGGCCGGCGCGATTGGACGCACGGTGAGCTGGCCCTGTGGGCGGACTGGCTGAACTCAAAAGGCATCCTGAAGCACGGGGCGAAGAAGAAGCTTCAAGGCGTGGAGCCGGAGCAGCCCGCGACGATCGCGACGCTGGACGATCTGTTTGAGCCCGGAGCGCTCGAATCTCTACTCGAAGCATTCGAGGGCGACTACCGCGCATTGTTGGACTGGTGGAGCCGGCGAGTCACCGTCGACCTCCACAACCGCATTCAGTTTCCCGCCGGCATAGCTGCGGCACGCGGGCCCAGGGCCCTCCTGGAAGTTCCGAAGGTAATCATGGGCACGATCCACTCTCTGAAAGGCGGCGAGGCGGATTGTGTCTTCATTTTCCCGGATTTGAGCCGGGCGGCCGACGCCCAGTACCAGCGGTGCGGCCCTCCGCGTGACTCCGTGATCCGGGTGTTCTACGTCGGCGCAACGCGGGCACGCGAAACGCTCTACATCTGCCGGCGCGAATCAGCCATGGCGGTTTCCATTTGATTGAAACAGGGCGCTTGAATGATTGCGAAGAATGAAGGTACCCTCCTGACCCTGACAGGAGGAATCGGATTGAAACAACGGGTCCAGCATCCGAAGATTCACGAGCGGAAGGAACGTGGGGCACCCTACTGGTACTTCCGCTACTGGCACGACGAGCTGCTGCCAGATGGAACGGTTCGAACTACGCGAAGGCGACAAATCATCGGGCCGAGCAAGGGGCCCAACGCGCTGACGAAGCGGCAGGCGGAAGCGGAGCGCGACAGGTTCCTCGCGGAACTCAACTCCGCGCCCTCGCATTGCGAGGCGGCGGTCAAGGCGGCGCAACCCGTCGAGGTCGCGGCCATCCTCTTCGGCAAGCTCGCGGAGGTGTGGCGCAAGGATTACGTCGATAATCCGAAGATCCGGCTGGCGCAGCCGACCAGATTGAAGTACCGCTCGCGCCTCGACAACCACATCCTGCCGCGCTGGAAGGACGTCCGGATCGGCCAGATGCGCTCCAAGGAGATCCTGGACTGGCTCCAGCACGAATGCTCCTCCTGGCACATGATGATCGACCTGCGGAATGTCATGAGCGGCATCTTCACTAAGGCGCAGGAGTGGGAGATCCTGCCCGAGACGTTCGGCAATCCGATTAAGCGGGTGAAGGTGGGCCGCAAGTGGACGGTCTGGCCGGAGCGCATCCTCACCGACGAGGAAACGGTCGAGGTCTTGTCGCACCTGGAAGACCCGCACCTGCTGATCTGCGAGACGTGCATCTACTGCGGCACCCGCATCTCCGAAGCCGTGGGCCTGCAACTCAAGCATCTCGACTTGAACAAGGGCACCATACGGATTCAACAGCGGCACTGCCGCGGCGACATCGATGAGCCGAAGACGGAGAATAGCAAGCGGACACTGGCGCTGGGCGCGCTCGTGGAGCGATACCGCCAGTGGATCGGGAAGAAGGGGATTGTGAAGCCGAACGAGTGGATCTTCCCCCAGGACGAGGATCGGACAAAGCCGATGTGGGACTCCGGCGTCCGGAAGGAACTGAAGAAGGCGGCGCGGAACGCCGGGTGCGACTTCAAGGGCTTCGGCCTGCACTCGTTCCGCCGGGCCAACATCACGCTCCGCCAGGAGGTCGGCGGAAGCGCGATTGAGGCCCAGAAGATCGCCGGCCACGCCACTGTCAACATGACCGGCGACTACACGATCGTGCAGTTGAAGCGACAGGAGGAACTGACCCGCGCGATTCAGGAGCGGCTCGCGAAAGTCACCCAGAGGGCGGACGGAAAGACCGCCGAATCGCTGCCACCCGCGCCCGGCGCGCAGGAGGCTCCGCCCAGCCTGGCGGAGGCGGAGCCAACGACGCTGGTCTTGCAATGACTCGAATGGGATTCGAAGAGATCGCCGAATGACAGACTGTCAGATCGTCGAGGCGCGACGGCGCTCGGCCCTCGCCCGAGGTCCGGTTCCTCCTTGCGCAGCGGTTCTCGGATCGGGCATCCCGACGGGCGAGCTGGTACACTCAATGGAACGCGCATGAGATTACCTACGAGCGAAACAGCTTCACCGGATTGGGGCACGATCGAACGCGACGTGCTGCGCAAGCTGCGCTATCTCCGCGCCGCCTGGGAGCACACCGCCGCCCACGAGCCGGAATTGCACGAATTGATAAAGCGCGACCTCTACGTGCCCGCGATCAAACACCTCGGCGCCTTCTGCGCGGCGATCAAAGAGGAGAAGGACTGATCGCCGGACCGACCTTCGGCCGACACCGGCTTATCCGTCCACCTGTTGGCCCTCCGGGAAGTACGCCCGCGGGTCCAGACCGAGGCGCTTCAGCCGCTCCCACGCATCATCCTCCTCGCGCTCCCGCTCCTCAGTGTTCGGTAACGACGTCCACCGCACTGGAAACCCACATCGCGTCCGGATGTATTGAGGGATCGAGAGACCGGCGGCCCTCGCCTGCGCGTCCAGTTGGGCGTACTCGTCTGCGGTGGCCGTGATCGTCACCGAGAGGCGGTCCAACGCCATCACTGGCGTGCGAGTGGCTGGCTGTGCGCGTCCCTGCAACTCGCGTCCGCGGGCGCTCCAGGGTTCTAGGCCACATTGAGTCCTCATGTGCGCTGGAATCGTGAGCCCGGCCTGTCTTGCCCCTGCTTCCAGTTCGAGGTATTCGGCGCCGTTGACCGAGATGGTGATCGCCTTCCGCTTGATTGCCATGCTTGTCTCCCCTGCCAGCCGGCCACATCACGGCGTCCTGGGGGCCATGGGGGCCATCTATATAGGGAACGGAAAAACTTGTCTCTTGATCATAGTACAGTGAAGGGCCAAGTTTTTCGAAGGCGTTTTCGACCGCGCGCGTAGGAGCATGTGAGATTCCAAACTCTTTCATGTCCATGATCGGGGTCCAAACGGGGTCCAGACTGGCCCAAAGCTGCCCGTGGGGTCCATTTGGGGTCCAAATCGTTGTCGCGTAAGTCTTTTATTTTCAGTGAGGACCACCTGTAAGTTGTTGATCTGACTTCCCTGAAAAGGCTGGCGTCGGCGGTTCGATTCCGTCCCTGGCCACCACGGCTCTCCAGCGACTCCGATCCCGCCCCATCCTCCTCGAGATCCAAGCGGCATCCAGATTCCAGTGACCAGGCGGTTTTACGCGCTCCATTCCGCGGCGCCAGGGGTGAGCAATCCGGGAGCGGGCGAGATCGGCAAGCGGGTGCGCCGGTCTGCGAACGTCTGCGCCGCTTACAAACCCATTCGCTCGAGCTTGCGATAGAGCGTCTTGCGCTCGATGCCCAGGATCCTGGCGGCCCGGCTCTTGTTGCCGCCGGTGGCTTCCAGAACGCGGCGGATTTGTTCCTCCTCGGCGGCGGCCAACGTCTCCACGGGGCGCTCGCGCGGGGCGGTGGCGGCGATCGCGTCTCGCACGGCTCGCTCGTCAATGCGCCCATTGGGCGCCAGGATAACCAGCCGCTCTATCATGTGCTGAAGCTGGCGCACGTTGCCCGGCCACGTGTAATCCTCCAGCGCGCGCAGGCCATCCGGCAGCAGCCGGGTCTGCTGATGATAGCGCTCGTTATACTTCTTCAGGAAGTACTGGGCTAACAGGGGAACGTCGCCGCGTCGCTGCCGCAGCGGCGGCAGCACGATGCGGACCACGTTGATCCGGAACCACAAATCCTGGCGAAACTTGCCTTCCTCGACCTGCCTTTGCAAATCGCGGTTGGTGGCGGCAATGACCCGCACGTCTACGGGCTTGGCGCGTGCGGCGCCCACCGGACGAATCTCGCGGTCCTGAAGGAAGCGCAGCAGCTTCAGTTGGAAGCCGGGTTCGATGTCGCCGATTTCGTCGAGGAAGACGGTGCCGCGATGGGCGGCTTCAAAGACCCCGAGGCGATCGCGGTCGGCTCCGGTGTAAGCGCCCCGCACGGCGCCGAACAGCTCGCTTTCCAGCAGACTGGGCGCGATCGAGGCGCAGTCCACGGCCACGAAGGGATGAGCAGCGCGCGGGCTCTGGGCGTGGATCATGCGCGCCACAAGCTCCTTGCCGGTGCCCGTCTCGCCCTCCACGAGCACCGTGGCGTCAGTGGGCGCCACGCGCGAAATGACCTTGTAGATCTCGACCATCTGCGGGGAACTGCCGATCATTTCGGTCTCCGGCAGATCCTCGGCCTCGAGATCCTCAGGCTCCTCAGCGGCCGCGCGAGCCTGCTCGGCGCGCTTGACGGTCTCCAGCATGCGATCCAGCTCGAAGGGCTTGGCGATGTAATCGAAGGCCCCGCCGCGCGTGGCGGCCATGACGGTCTCCATGGTGCCGCGTGCGGTCATCAAGATCACAGCGCAGGCAGGATCGCGTCGGCGCGCGGCTTCCAGCACATCCAGCCCGGTGCGGTCGTCCAGATAGATGTCGGAGATGACGATGGGATAGGTTTCGCGCGCGAGTTGGTCCAGGGCTTCCCGGGTGGAAGCCACGGCGTCCACCTGGTAGCCCTCCAGCTCCAAGAAGGTCACCAGCGTGGTGCGTACCGCGCTGTCGTCTTCGACTACTAACACCCGCCGCACGACAACATCCTCACTGCTTGGTTCTGAGAGCACGACATCAGTTCACGGCGGCCCAGCTCTCCGCGCGGGCCGGCAATACCACTGTAAAACAGGATCCCTTGCCGGGTTGGCTGGTAACTTCGATGGTGCCGCCGTGTTGGCGGACGATCTCCTGCACGATGGAAAGGCCGATGCCCGTGCCGGCTTCGCCGGAAGCTTCGGCCCGCCGCGTGCGGTAAAACTTCTGGAAGATCTTGCGCAGCTCCTGCCGATCCATGCCGATGCCCTGATCGCGAACTGCAATCCGCACCCGCTCGCCGCGACGCTCGCCTCCCACCCTGACAACGGTGTCGGGCGGCGAGTACTTGATGGCGTTCGTGAGCAGGTTGTAAATGGCGTACTCCATCAATTCGCGATCGCCGAGCAACGCGCCGCCCACGACCGGTTCGACCTGCACCTGAATCCGTTTGCGCTCGGCCAGCGGGCGAGCCCGAGCCACGCAGGCCGCCACCACGTCGTCGGCCTCGAATGCCTCGCGGCGCAACTCCATCTGGCCGGCTGAGAGCCGCTCGACGCTCAGGAAGGTTTCGATCATGCGCGCCAGCCGCTTCGACTCGGAGTTGATCAGCTCGGCGATCTGACGCCGCTTTTCCTCGCTCAAATTGTAACGGGTCATCAACTCGCTGGAGCCCTGAATCGCAGTCAGCGGAGTGCGCATCTCGTGAGTGACAAAGTGCATCGCCTGCTGGTAGCGCGTCTTATCAGCTTCCGCCCTGCGCCACTGGCGGCGCACGGCGATGAATTGATAGGCCCCGGCCCCCACGACCGACAACCATGCCGCCAGGACCGGCCCGAAATAAGGATGGACAATGTTCCGCGTAAACAAGAGGTACGGGAACCAGTGAGCGATTCCCAATAGCAGCGCGGCTGCCACATACGCTTGCCAGCCCGCCAGAAACCAGAACGTCAAACCGGCGCCCGCCACCAACGCCAGAGTGAAGCCCAGCGAGGCCGTCAGAGAGGCATCGTGGAAGAACTCCCCGCGCGCCAGGGTTTCGAAGGCGTTGGCGTGAATCTCGATGCCCTGCATCGTCCGCCCGTAAGAAAACGGAGTCATCAACCGATCCCGCGCCGCTGATTGCGCCGTCACGCCTACGAACACGACCTTGTCATGGAAAGCGCGCGCCAGTTCCGGGCGCCGGAGAAGTTCGGCGATCGCTACTCGGGGAATCGAGGAGACGCCTTCGCGATCCGGCGGAAGGTAACGGATGCGTAAGGGCCGCAGGGGATCGCCTCCGGTCGGGATGTGCAGGCCGGCGACCTCTAAGTCTTCGGGAGACTCCAGGATCCCGTCAGCGCCGCGGCTCAAACGGAACGCCTCCAAAGCCAGGGCCCATCGCCTCTGGAGACCGCTTGCCTTGGCCAGCGGAATGCGCCGCGTCACATTGTCCAGCGGGTCCGGATCCGCATGCACATGGCCCAACGCTGCGGCGTGACGCCGGAAGCGCGGATGCGGATCCTCCCAGCGCCGGCCGTTCTCGACCAGTTCGCAGGCCAGCACCAGCCCCGGCGTCCTGGCCAGCACGGCTTCCAGGCGAGCGTCCGTTCCCGCGTCACCCTCATCGGCCAGCGTGATGTCCACGGCTACGGCGCGCGGCCCGGCGGACGCGATGCCCTCCAACCCCGCGGCCAGAATTTCCCGCAGTCGCGGCATGCCGCCCATGCGCGCCAGAGTGGGTTCGTCCACCACCAGCAGCACGGAAGCAGGACTGCCGGCCGCAGGCGGATGCCGGCGGAACATCCAGTCGTAGGCGTAGTTGTCAATCTGCGCACCGAGCCAGCCGCCGGCCAGGGCCAGCAGGAACGCCGCGGCCAGCACCGCCAGGTATCCGGCCGTATGCCAGCGCGTTCGAAGCATCGCCGATCTCAACGAATCGCTGCGTCGCCGCGCATGGCGGCTTCGATTTCCTGAGGCTCTCGCGGCAGCGCGCCGCTCAGCAGACGAGCGCCATTTTCGGTCACCAGCACCATCTCCTCGATCCGGATGCCGATGCCCTCTTCTTTGATGTAAACGCCGGGCTCGATGGCCAACACGTCGCCGACTTCAAGCGGCAAGTTCACCGTCTCGTTGTGGACGTCATGCACGTCGAGGCCCACCCGGTGAGCGATGGGATGAAGAAGGCGACTACCCAGCGAGCGGCCTTCCAAATCCTTACCGTGGGAATCAATGTAGTCTCGCGCGATCTTGTAGAGACCGGTGAGATTGTCGCGGCTGCCCATCAGCACGCCCGGGCGTACGGCCTGGATCGCGGCCTTGAGCGCTCCGAGCACGACCTCGTAAAGCTCGCGCTGTCGGGGCGTGAAACGGCCGCTCACCGGAACCGTGCGCGTCAGATCCGCCGCGTAGCCGCCGCAGCGTGCGCCCACATCCATGAGCACCAGCTCACCGGCCTCCATGCGACGCGCGTTCTTTTCATAATGCAAGATGACGGCGTTGGGCCCGGAGCCGATGATCGGCGCGTACGCCGCGTCCTCACAGCCGCGCTCCAAAAATAAGCCGACCATTGTGGCCGCAATCTGGTACTCGTAAAGTCCCGGCCGAATCCGTTGCCAGGCCGCGCGGTGCGCTTCGATGGTGACGTCAATGCTGCGCTGGATCTGCCGCACTTCGAACTCGGATTTCTTCATCCGCAGGCGGCCCAGTGTGGTGCGAGCGTCCGCCACCTCGCGCAGCGGCGCCAGGGCACGGAGCTTCTCGGCCTCCCGGCGCGCTGTCAGGGTGTAGAGCCTGGGATACTGATCTAGCGCTCGAAGCAGCTCACTCTCAAAACGCGCCTTCGGCAGGACGGTCTCGAAACCCGTGATTTCCCGCGCCTTGGGATCTTCCGCCGAAAGCCGTGGACCGTCGTAGATCAACGAACGGGCATCTTGAGCCGGCAGGAAGAGGCTCTCGCCTTTCGGCGTCAACAACAAGACAGCGCCCGGCTCTTGCCAGCCCGTCAGGTAGAAAAAATTCGGCTCCTGGCGAAAAGGCCCGCGCCCTCCGCTTTCCTCAGCGCCGCTCCGCGCGAACAGCACCACGACGCTGTCGGGCAAAGCGCTGCGCAAAGCTGCCCGGCGCGAGCGGAATTCTTCAAGAGGGACGCTGTGCTGGGCTGCAAGGGCGGCGGCCGCCGCTACAGCCAGGAATACGGGCCGCATAAACCACGAGTATATCGCCCCGCAATGCCGCCGGCGCACTCGTCATCGCGCGCGGCGGATTGGATTGGAAAGCACACTGATCCCGGGATGCTCGTGGGGGCGCAGCGCGTTCGAGTCGAAGCTATCGCCGAGCGGTCCAAGGGTGCAGTCGCACGAAGCAGCGAGCAGCGGGAGGGCGCCGGCGGCGCGCGGGGCTTCTCAGCATGCTGCGAACGCAAGCGTGCGGCGCGGCCTTCCGCCGCCCGGTTCGGGGTGCGTGGGGCGCTTGACAGTAGCCGTCAGCAGCCGCTAGATTGAAATCAGAGTCGCACGAGAGCGCCTGTAGCTCAGCTGGATAGAGCGTCTGGCTACGAACCAGAAGGTCGGGAGTTCAAGTCTCTCCAGGCGCGCCACTCATCTTACCGGACTTAACCAAGGCGACCCAACCTCCCGCGTGGTACGATCGGACATCCACTTTTGGGCATTGCGGTCCGCCCCGCAGCCGAATTTCTCCTGGCGCAGCTCCGTAGGCGCCGGCACGGGCGCTTCCAGGCCGGCTCCCAGGTGAGGGCCGAAGGCCGGCGGCGTGCCGCCCAGTGTTGAATCCTCTCCCGGGACTGTTTCCAACGGCTTGGGCTGAACACCCTGAGCCGGGGTGGGTCACCATGTGCCTGCACCGGAAATTTCGTCTTCGGCAGGCTCTTGACGGGCGGGGTTTCTCCGCGCTACATTAGAACTGCGGGGTGGAGCAGCCTGGTAGCTCGTTGGGCTCATAACCCAAAGGTCGGTGGTTCAAATCCACCCCCCGCAACCAACCTTGTTTTCCCCTCCTTACTAGTTCCCCCTGATGCGAGACGCCTGAGTCGTGGAGCGCCAGGGCATGGCCTTTGTAGCTCGATGCGCCCGGGGCTGCACCTGCCGACGACCCGGGCTCTGTGCGCTCGTGGCCGGCCGCGCCGGTAGGAGCCCGTGACGCAGAGAATTAGCGGCGTGTCCGGCCGCAATCGGTCCGGAACCCCTCGGCCTCCCACTCGAAGACACCGGGGAGCAGGGCGCAGAGGAAACATTATCCGACAAAATGTTTCAGTGCCTCGCACCCGGCGTCGTTCCTGCCAACAAGCTTTGGAATTCTGCGCCTCGTCCTCGGCCTGATGCATCGGCCCGCCGACAAACGCGACAAGCTTTCGCCTCGCCCGGACCGGGGCACTGGGAGTGGTAGTATCTATCGGATGGGATCTGCGGGCCGGGAAGGCGGAAAGGGAAGGCGGTCTCTCGCTGCCCGAACCGCGAAGCGTACACCCGGTGCGCCGACCCCTAACCTACGGAGAGGGAGATATGCCGAAGCGGATCTCGATCGGATCTTGGGCCTATACCATCGGACCTTACGCCAGCCAGCCGGTGCCCTTCGATACGGTTTGTCAGCGGCTGAAGGAGCTGGGCTTTGACGGGGTTGAGTTGGGAGCCTTCCCGCCCCATCCGAATCCAGGCAACCCCAGCGGACCCGACTCCGAGTGGCCCGGCGCCATGCCGGAAAAGTCTCAACGTGAAGAATTGCGGGCTCGCATGCAGGAGCTGGGTCTGGCCTTCAGCGGCATCGCCGCCAACCTGTGGGGCGAGAAGCTGATCAACACCGACGATCAGAGCAAGTACATCGCTGAGTTCCGCCGCAACTCGGAATTCGCGCGAGATCTGGGCATCCAGATGATTCGCGTGGACTGCGTGCAGCCGCCCACCATTCACCGCGAGATTGATCACGCCACGGCCATGGATCGTGTGGTGAAGACCTGGAAGATTTGCTGCGACATTGCGGCCGACAACGGGCAACATGTCACCTGGGAGTTCGAGCCCGGCTTCGCCTTCAACAAGCTCAGCGATATCCTCCGCATTTATGACGCCGTGGACAAGCCGAATTTCGGCCTGCTGTACGACACCTGCCACGGCCAGATGGTCGGGGTGATGGGAGCGCGGCAGGAGGGTGAAAAGGAAGTCTTTCCCAGTCAGGTGGAATTCATCCGCGCTCTCAGCGGGCGCATCAATCACATCCACCTGATTGATTCCGACAACACCTGCCACAAAGACGCCCAGGGCAACGACGAAACTTCCTCGCACGTGCCGCTGGGCATGGGGCTGCTGGACTTCGACGCGATTATGCCCGAACTGGCCAAGGCTTCACGCGCCCCGCACGATTGGTGGACCATTGACCTCTGCTTCTGGCCCGAGGCCTGGGCGGCGACGGAGTCCTGCAAGAAAAAGGCTGACGAGTTGAATTTGAAATACGGGTGAGGAATACGATCATGGCGATGAAAGAGTTGCGAGTTGGCGTGATCGGGTGCGGCTTCATGGGCCGGACCCACTCCAATGCGTATCTGCGCTTGAACAACTTCTTCCCGGTCCAGCATCGGCCGATTTTGCAGGTCATCTGCGGTAGGAATCGCGAGAGGGCCGAGGCCTTCCGCCAAACCTGGGGCTTCCAGCGCGCCGAAACCGACTGGCGGCGGGTGGTGGAGGCTCCGGACATTGACCTGGTGGACATCTGCGTGCCCAACGTGGCCCACAAAGAGATCGCCGTGGCGGCCGCGCAGGCGGGCAAGATGGTTCTTTGCGAAAAGCCCCTCGCGATGAACGCGGCCGAAGCCGAAGAGATGGTGCGCGCCGTGGAGGCTGCCGGAGTGCCCAACATGGTCTGGTTCAATTATCGCCGCGTGCCCGCCGTCGCCTTGGCCAAGCAGATCATTGACGAAGGTCGCATCGGGCGGCCGTTTCACTACCGCGCCACTTACTTGCAGGACTGGACCATCTCCCCCGATCTGCCGCAGGGCGGCGATGCGCTGTGGAGGCTGGATGTTCACGCAGCCGGCAGCGGCGTGACCGGCGACTTACTGGCCCACTCCATTGACACCGCCATGTGGCTCAACGGTCCCATCCGCAGCGTGGTGGCGAAAACGGAAACCTTCATCAAAGAACGCCGTCACGCGATCACCGGAAAGGTCGAGCCGGTGGGCATTGATGATGCCTGCATGTTTCTGGCCGTGTTCGCCAACGGTTCGATGGGAACCTTCGAGTCCACGCGCTATGCTCGTGGCCGAAAGAACTTCAACACCTTCGAGCTGAACGGCGCCGACGGCAGCCTGTACTTCGATCTGGAAGAACCTGAGTACTTACAATTTTTCGAGTACAAGCAGTTACAATCGGGCAAGAAGGTGGAATCCCATCTGACGGGCTGGCGAAAGATTCACGTTACTAACTCCGAGCATCCTTACATGGCCCGTTACTGGGTTCCCGGAACTTGCATCGGCTACGAGCACACTTTCTTGAACCAACTCGCGGACTTTATTGCGGGCCTCGAAAGCGGCGTGCCGGCGCAGCCGGATTTCCGCAACGGCTGGCAAACCCAGAAGGTTTGCGACGCCGTGTTGGAAAGCGCGCGGACAGGGCGCTGGGTCGAGATTCCGCAAGAGTAACTTTGCTGGCGGCGTGCGTCGCGGCCCTCCTGCCGCGAGGGCGCGAGCCCGAGGTGGCGGCTTGCGCCCGCACCGGTGAGTGGCTGCCGGGACCGCAGCGGCAAGCTCCCGGCGCGCCACAACCGGCGCGGTAAGGGCCGGGCGCCCGACGGTGGACAGCCAAGGTTTCTCTGTCATATGGTAGAGCTATGTCGAACACCGCTTTGATTCGCGATGCGTTGACGGCCGGCGAGGGCGTGCTTCGGCTGGCCCCCTGCTGGGTGCCTCGGTCTTTCCTGATGCCTGGCGGTCGTCTGCGGCTGGATCCCCGCGACCTTTATGCGCTCGGCGCCCATCGCGGCGGCATTGACGAGCGCTGGTTCGCCTCCACGACCAATGCGGACAACGGTCCCGGGACCCCCTGGGACGAGGGACTCAGCTACCTCGATCTGGACGGCAGGCGCGTACTTTTCAAGGAAGCCATCGAAACCCTGGGCGACGAGATTTTAGGCCCCGAGGTGATGACTCGTTACGGCGGGTGGAACCTTCTGTGTAAGTTCTTCGACAATCTCGGCCCCATTCCGCATCACATGCACCAGACGGACGAGCACGCCGCGCGTGTGGGCCGCAAGGGCAAGCCGGAGGCTTACTACTTTCCGCCTCAGTACAACGTAAAAGAGAATAACTTCCCTTACACGTTCATGGGGTTGAACCCCGGCACGACCAAAGACGACGTGCGTCGCTGCCTCGAGCGCTGGAACGAGGGCGACAACGGTATCCTCTATCACTCGCGGGCTTACAAGCTCAAGCCCGGCACCGGCTGGCAGATTGACGCCGGCATTCTGCACGCGCCCGGTTCGTTGGTCACTTACGAGCCGCAGGTGAACTCCGACGTCTTCGCCATGTTTCAGTCCATGGTCGAGGGCCGCTTCGTTCCCTGGGATCTGCTCGTGAAAGACGTGCCGCCCGAGCATCACCAGGACCTGGATTACATCATCGGGATGCTGGACTGGGAAGCTAACGTGGATCCGGAGTTCGCTAAGAACCGCCTGACGTATCCCCGCCCGGTGCGTGATCCGCGGGAGATGGCCGATGCGGGCTACGAGGAGAACTGGATCGTCTACGGCACGCCGTATTACTCGGCCAAAGAACTGCGCGTGTTCCCGGGACGCTCGGTGGTGATCCGCGACGCTGCGGCCTACGGGCTGATCGTGGTCCAGGGCTTCGGCACACTGGGTAAGCTCGAGATCGAAACGCCTACCCTGATCCGCTTCGGGCAGATGACCAAAGACGAGCTGTTCGTCAGCGCCGCGGCGGCGCGCGAGGGCGTCCGGGTGACCAATCGCAGCACCAGCGAGGATCTGGTGATGCTGAAACACTTCGGGCCGGGCAATCCGGACGCCGAGCCTCTGATCAAGAAGAGCTGAAGGCCTCCAGAGCTTCCCGGATGGCCAGCACGTGGGAGGGCGGCGTGTCGTACGCCACCACGCCGCAGCCCAGTAGCAGGCCCGGGTAATCGCCCACGCGGCGGAGAATCTCGAGCGCCGATTCGCGGACGGCGTCCGCGGGACCTCGGTGAACGAGCCGGGCGTCCACGCTGGCTCGAAACGCCAGGCGCGCTTCGGCGCATCGGCGCCGGAAGACCTCCAGGTCCGATCCGGCGTCGGCCAGCAACTGGCTCGCCCCGCTGGCGATCAAATCCCCGAGGATCGGGGTGGTGTTGCCCCCGATGATCAGAGGCAGATAGCGGCCGCCGGCTGCTTTCCATTCCGGGAAGATGCGGTCGCGGTAAAGCGGCAGCACGAACTGCCGGAACAGGCGGGGGGACACCAGAGGCGGAGCGGCGCGCGAATCGAAGACGATGGGCTCGACGCCGCGACGCAGGAACGCCAGACCGTAAGCCAGGGTCAGCTCCGCAGCGTACTCCAGCACGCGACGCGCGAAATCGGGCTGCTCCAACAAGGCGACCAGAAAATGTTCCGGCCCGGCCAGAGCGGAAGCGATGGAGAACGGCCCGCTCACTGCGCCGCGTATGATCATCCCCGCGCCGTGTCGGCGCACCGTGTTTTCGGCCGCTTTCAAATAGAGCGGCATGCGCCCGTCGGTCTCCGGGTCGGGCAGGCGCAACCCGATCAGGTCTTCGGTGTTTTGCAAGACGGCGGAGGCCGTGGCGGGCACGTCGTTGCGGTCCTCGAAGTAGACGACCCGGCAGCCTGCGGCTTCCGCTTCCACGTTGTAGACGTCCAGACCCACGACCAGCATGTCGGGGTCGTAGAGCTCAAGCTCGCGCTCCAGCGCCGCTTCGAGCAACTCCTGGTTGCGACAGACTTCCGAGGGCGATCGCCCGATCAAGAACGCCTTGTGCTCGTAAATGGCGGGGACGAACGGCGGGCGGTCGGGCTTTTCCAACCCGTAAGTACACGCGACTCGTTCGCGTTTGGTCATGGAAATCCGACAGGCTGATGCCGGCGCTACCGCGGTCGGGTCAAAAATTGCAGGTTGTCGAGCACGCTGAGCAGTCCGGGGACCAATGTGATCACGAACAGAACCGGCAGAATGAAAAGCACGATGGGAAACAGCATCTTGATGCCCGCGCGCCCCACGGCCGCTTCGGCCCTCAGTCGCCGTCGCGTCCGCAAAGCGTCGGCGTAGACCTTGAGCGCTTGCGCCAGGCTGGTCCCGAACCGCTCGCTCTGCACGATCATGGCCGACAGCGACTTGATGTCCTCGACCCCGGTGCGCCGGACCAGTTGCTGAAAGGCTTTGCTGCGCTCCTGGCCGGCCTTGACCTGCATCACAACGGTCAAGAACTCGCTCGACAGCTCGGGATAGATGAACTGCATCTCTTCGGCCACCCGGAGCATGGCCTGATCCAGCGCCAGGCCGGTGCCCAGCACGATGCCCAGCATGTCCACGACGTCCGGTAAGGCCTCTTGGAGCTTACGGCGATAACGTCGCACCAGGGCGTAGAGCACCTGCTGCGGCAGCAGCCAGCCCAAAATCGCGCCCGCCACCATACCGGTCAAGAAGGTAATGCCGGTGTTGTGGCGTTGCAGCCAGGCCATGCCCGCCACTACGGCGGCGAAAAACAGCAGGTGTCCGAGCGTATAGATCGCCAGGGCTTCGCGGCGGCGGATGCCCGCCTGGTTCAGGTGCCTTTCGCTGCGGCGCAGCCAGTCCTCGCCGCCCGGGAACAGGCTCACCAGGTACAGGAACAGGTTCGCCACCCCGCCGCCGGCTCGCCGCTTGGGAGTTCGGCCCGGGTTCACGATGGCGTGGGCCTGGAGCTCCTCCAGGCGATCGCGCAGCGGGTTCTCTTCGCTGCGCAGGAGCATGAGCCCGGACCACAACAGAGCTGCCAGAGTCGCAAACGTGAGCAGGAAGAACAGAACCGGCATGCGCTAGTACCTCACGTTGGCGATGCGCCGGATGATCAAGATGCCGACCAGCTCCGAGATCACAGCGTAAGTCAGAAACGCGCGTCCCACCGGATGCGTGTACAGCAATTGAAGGTAGTCCGGCTTGACGAACCAGATTCCCAGAGCCGCCACTACGGGAAGCAGGCACAACAGGCCCGCCGAGAAGCGTTGCTGCGCGGTGTGCGCTTTCATGCGCGCGGCCAGGCTCAAACGCTCGCGCATCAGCAGGGAGAGATTATCGAGCACGCTCACCAGGTTGGCGCCCGTCTGCCGCTGAAGAATCAGCCCGGTCACGAAGAATTTCAGATCCATCAGAGGCACGCGGCGCCCCAGGTTATGAAGCGCGGCCTCCAGGGGCGATCCCAGCGCCAGCTCCTCCATCACTTTGCGAAATTCCGCGCGCACCGGATCCAGGGTTTCCGAGGCCACCGTCTCCAACCCGCTGTGAATGTTGTGTCCGGCCTTCATCGAGCGGTTGAACAGATCAATGGCGTCGGGCAGAGCTTCCTCGAATTTTCTGAGCCGCGTGCGACGGGCGCGTAGAATGTAGACCAACGGCAGCGAACCCACTCCCGCGGCCAGCAGCAAACGCAGCAGCAGCAAGTCCAGGCCCAGGGCTCCCAGCAGGGCGAAACTCACTACGGTCAGGGCCCCGGAAAGCAGGATGACCTCGGCGGCACGGTATTTCAGATCCGCCTGGTCTATGTACTCCTGAAGTCGGCTGACGCCCCCGAGGCCGGCCAGGAGCCTCCCCAGGGCGGCAAGCCCGCCGGGGCGCTCGCGCAAGATGAGATCCGCCGGAGCGCGCGTCCGCCCCGCCGAGTGCGCGCGCACCTCGCGCAGTCGTGCCGCCAGCGTCCGGCCCGCCTGCTGCTGGGGCGCCGCCCAGACGATGTAGCCGGCGGCCAGCAAAGCCCCCGCGAAGATCAGGAAGGCCAGCAGGAAGAAGGTAATGAAGCTCACCGATCCTTGACCTCGTACTCCTCCTCGAAGATCGAGGGCGACAGATGAATGCCGTAGGTCTTCAACCGCTCCAGGCACGCCGGGCGATAACCGGTGGCGCGGAACTTGCCCACCACACGCCCGCGCCGGCTGATGCCCAGGCGCTCGAAGACGAATACGTCCTCCATGAGAACCTTCTCGTCCTCGACGCCCAGGACCTCGGTGATGGAGGCCACTTTCCGCGTGCCGTCGCTGAGCCGCACGGTATGAACCACCAGGTGAAGGGCCGAGGCCAGCATCTGGCGAATCACGCGATCGGGGATGTGCTCGCTGGCCATCATCACCATGGTCTCCAGCCGCGAGAAGGCGTCGCGCGGCGAATTGGCGTGCACCGAGGTCATGGAGCCTTCATGCCCGGTGTTCATCGCCTGGAGCATGTCCAGAGCCTCCGGACCGCGACACTCGCCGATGATGATTCGATCCGGACGCATGCGCAGCGAGTTGATGACCAGATCGCGCTGCGTCACCGCTCCGACGCCTTCGATGTTCACCGGTCGGGTCTCCAGGCGCACCACGTGCGATTGCTGAAGCTGGAGCTCCGCGATGTCTTCGATCGTGATGATGCGCTCTTCGTCCGGAATGAACCGCGAGAGCATGTTCAGCATGGTGGTCTTGCCGGAGCCCGATCCGCCCGAGATCACGATGTTCATGCGCGCTTCCACGCACCCGCTCAAGAAGTCCAGCATGCCCGTGGTGAGTGTCTCGTTCCGCAGCAGGTCTTCGGTGGAAAGCAGCTTCTTGCCGAAGCGGCGAATCGAGAGCACCGGCCCGATCAGGGAGATGGGAGGAATCACGGCGCAGACGCGCGAGCCGTCCTCCAGACGGGCGTCTACGATGGGCGAGGAGTCGTCAATGCGGCGTCCGATGTTCGAGACGATGCGGTCAATGATCATGCGCACGTGCGCGGTGTCCTTGAAGCGCACGTTGGTTTCGATCAGCCGCCCGCCGCGCTCGATGTAGACGTTGTCGAATCCGTTGACCAGAATGTCGCTGATCGAAGGATCCTTCAACAGCGGCTCCAGCGGGCCCAGACCGAAAACCTCGTCCAGGACTTCCTCGATGAGGCGCTCCCGCTCGGCCACCGTCAGGGGAACGGCCTCCTCGGCCACCAGCTTTTCCACCACCAAGCCGATCTGACCGCGCATGCCGTCGCGGTTCAAGTTGCGCAGCTCTTCCGGCGTGAGCGAGTTGAGCAGCTTGGTATGGATCTGGCTCTTGATCTCGAACCAACGCTCCGTGCCCGTGGAGGGACGCGCCAGGGTGCGACTAGCCATGCTTCAACTCCGTAGTTCAGCCCGCCTTCGCTAATCCGGCCTTAGCTCCCAGAGCCTTGTCCACGAAAGCCCGAAAGGCCCGGTCCCATTCCCCGCCCGCTTGCCGGTCCGCCACCAGAGGCCGCGCTCGGTTGATGGCCGCCAGCACCGCCGGGGAAGCGGGGATCCCGTAGAATATGGGCTGATTGAGTGTCTGCTGGACCTGCTCCAGTGTAGCACGGTTGGCGTCCACCCGCCGCGCGTACTGATTGATGACCAGCTTGATCTGATCCTGGCTGAAGCCCATCCGCATCAGATACCCCAGATAGCGCTGCGCGTTGCGAATGGCGGGAAACTCCTGCGTCAGCACCAGGAAGATGCTGTTGGAAACCTGGAGCGCACCCTGCACCACCTCGTCGGCAATGTCACGTCCGGCGTCAATCACGATCGCCTCGTACTTCTCGACCAAGAAGGCCGAGAAGTCTCGGAACATCGGCTCGGTGAAGTAACCTCGGTGCTCGAAGCTATCGGCCGGACTGACCAGGAAGAGCCCCAGCGGATCGCGGGTCACCAGACCTTCGAACAGCGCCTGGTCCATGCGGCTGAGATTTTCGGCGATTTCCAGCAGCGTGTTTTGCGGCTGTGCGCCGAGCTGCATGGCCACGTCGTTGCCCACCCAGTCCAGGTCCACCAGGACGGTGTGCTGCCCGCGCTGGGCCAGCACGGCGGCGAAATTCACCGCCAGGGTGGTGGCTCCCACTCCGCCTTTGACGCCCAGGAAAGTGTAGATCTTGCCCAGACGCCCGGCCTCCGAGCCGGTCCGACGCGGCGCACGCTCCAATCGGTTGATGGCCTCGCGGAATTCCAGGCGCTTGAAGGGCTGGGGCAGGAAATCGTTGGCGCCGGCGCGGACCGCGGCGATCACGGCGTCCGCATCGGCCTGGTAGTGGGAGGCGATCACGTAGAGATCCGGCGCCGCTTGCTTGGTTTTCTCCAGGGCCTTCAGCGCCAGTTCGGGATCCGAAGCCAGGTCTATCACCAGGGCGGCCTCGGGATGCCGTTCCAGATCCTGCAACACGCGAATGTACAGGGTGGGCGCGATTTCAGGGTACTCGGCGATCACCTTGGCGTTGGCGATATTCAGCAGGTTCTCGCGTACCATCTCGCGGAAATGTTCGTCGTTGGAAGCTACCAGCAAGGCGATGGGCATAAGCAGCGATTCTCCCTAAGGCCGCATTTCACGGCGTGCAGACGACCTCCTCGCCGACTACGGAACAGCCGGCGCTCTCCATCGGCAGGCTCATGCGAAAGTCGGGCAGCGGGATGGCAGGCAAGCCCAGGAATCCCACGAAGCGGCGGAATTCATAGTTCCGCACGCGCACGGTCACGACGTCCGGGACGCAGAGCGTGGAGCACTCCCCGCCCTCGCAACTGAACTCGGTCAGTGCGCCGGTTTCCGGATCGCGGGCGAAGTACTCCACGACGATCTCCGCCGCGCCGCTCTGAAACTGATCCATGTCAATCATGCGCGGCACGTGCGTACGCATGTAATTCAACACGTTCTCGCCGCCCGGCTGCCAGCAATGCGTGGCCGCATACTGTGCGCCGTCGCGCGTGAACTCCACGACGCTGTGCCAGACCCACAGCAGCTCAGCCGTGAAGACGATCATGAAGGTCAGCGGCATCAAGACGCCGCCGTATATCAGGGCGAACTCCACGGTGCTCTGGCCGCGCCTCCGCATCTCAGGTCCCTCCGTAGGGCAAACGCACCTGCGGCTTGAGCAGGATGGGCGCCAGTCCCAGGTAAGGAATGCGCAGTTGGATGGGGTACCCTTCGGGCACCCACACCACCAGGTAATCCGGCGCCAGACCGCCCTGGCCTGTATCGCAGCCTGGAACCGCACAGGCGCAGGCCTCCAGCTCGCCCGAGTCCGGGTTGTAACGCTCGCTGCGGATTTGAACGCGGTCCGGGGTAAGATCCGCCAGCAGGGGTTCGCCGCTGCCGTCCTCGGTCCCCGTGAGCACCCAGTTCTTGATGGCCTGCACGGTGGCGTCTTCTTCGTCGCAAAAGTTCACGCCCTGCGCGGTGCCCACATAGCGCGCCACCGTGTTGAGCATTTTATACAGCGTGTAATAGGTGTAAGTCAGGCGCCCGATCTCCACCATGCCCATGAACAGCAGCAGCAGCAACGGAAGAAACAGGACGGTCTCCATCGCCGTGCTGCCGGCGCGGCTCAGTGCGCTCCCTGCGCCTGGAGAACCCGACGTGTTTCGTCGCGCCCTTCTCATTGGTGCAACACCACCTTCCCCGGGCCTGCCGTGACCCAGCAGCCGTCGAAGCGTCCCTGTTGGACCGGTACGGGGTAGCCGATGTACAAAGCCGCGAAGCGTCCGTTGCGGTCCGCAGGATTGATGGTCACGTCGCTCGGGTTGGGCTCCACCAGGAATTGGCGAAAGCCCAGGACCACCATGGAGCTGGTGTTGGAGATCGAATCCACGATCGCCACAGTGATCACGCGCCTGCCGTTGCCTGTATAGGCTGCGTAATCATCCAGCTCGTTCAGATCCGTGTCCGGACTGTAAGCCGGAGCCACCGTTTCGATCTCCGGCACGCCGGCGCAGGCCTCCGGGGTCTCCGCCGAGAAACGTGTGGCCAGGCCGCACAGCAGCGACGTGACTTGGGATACCACGATCTGATTGCAGGCCCGAGGCGCCGCGTTCGCCCAGATCTGCCTTTCCGCATTGATGCTCACGCACGAGAGCGCCGGATTCGTCGAGGGTAGCAGGCCCTGCGCGCCGATGCGGTAAAGCTGGGTTTGCTCGTCGGCCAGGGTCGTGGCTTCTGCGTTGTAGTGATCCAGAATCACGTAGGGCACGCGCTGGGTGGCTTCGCCGAGCGCTGCCGGTGTAGGTGCACCGGTGCAGGAATAGTAGAACGTGTAGCGCGTGTTGGGAATCAAGCCGAAGTGGACGGCGTCTTCGGCGTCCAGAGCTGCGATGGCCAGAGGCTCGATGCCGCAGGCCGTGCATAGCGGGGCGCTGACGCCGGCCACCGCCTGGGTGCGGATCAAGGTCTTGCGCTCTGCGCCCAGCGAGAGCAAGCTCCAAAACAGCAGGGGAGCTTCGGCGCTGACGCTCACGCGCACGTAGCGGGCCTCTGTTCCGCCGGCCTCGCTGGTTGTTTCCTCACCGGCCGCCGCTGCCTCCAGCGTGGAGAAAAACGCGGGCTGCGGCGGCTCGCTCGAGAGCAGGCCGGTGGATTGTCCGAGCTGGAGCATGCCGAAGTTATACCGATTGCCGAGGCCCGAACCCTGATCCAGCGTGAGCATTGCGGCGGTCGTGGCCTGCTCCAGCGAGGCGTCCGTGCCCATTAGTTGTGCGGCGGCCGCCAGAGCCATGGCGTTGGCTGCGGTCTTCAGTTCACCGCGGATCAAATAGAGCCGGCCCAGGTCCACGGCGAAACCCATGAGTGCGAAGAGCACGGGAACCAGCAACACCAGGATCTGCACACTGGTCGTACCTCGCTCGCTGGTGCGAACGCAGGCGCCGAGCTCACTTGGGTTCCTGGTGTCCACGAGGTCCCACGAACTCCGGTTGCCGGGTTTCGCTCTTGTGTTTCTTTTTGCCCTTCATCTCCGCGGCCGGCGGAAGGAAGGGCTCGATGGTTTCCGGTAACGTCGCCTTCTCCTCGGGGCTGAGAGGCCGTACGAAGCGCGGCGTGATGACGACCAGTAGCTCATTCGCAGTCTTGCGCGTGGAACGGCTCCGGAACAGGTGGCCCACGATGGGGATGTCGCCGATGCCCGGAATCTTGCTGAGAACCTGTTCGACCCGGTTGTCCAGCAGCCCGGCAATGGCGAAGCTCTCGCCGTCCTTGAGCACCACCTCGGTCTCGGCGCGGCGCGTCGAGACCGCCGGAATCAGGAAGCCCTGCAACGTGACGGCGTTGGTGAAATCCAGCGAACTGACTTCGGGCGTGACCCTCAAACGGATGGCGCCGGAATCCGTCAACGTGGGCGTGAACTTGAGCTGCACGCCGAAATCCTTGAACTGGACGGTCACCACCGGAGCGATGGCCCCGCCGGTGGGCGTAGTTGTGATCGTCGGGAACGGGAATTGGCCGCCTGCCAGAAAGCTGGCTTCCTTACCCTCGACGGTGATGAGATTCGGCTCAGCCAGGATCTGGAGCAGGTTACGCGCCTGCAAGGCGCGAATCGTAGCCCCGATGTTCAGGTCCGGACGGAAGATGAAAAGGTTGAGTAAGTCCGAAAAACTCACCGTAGCGTCGGCGAAGGTTTGATCCTGGAATTGAAGCTGGCTGAAGCGCGGTTGGGCGAACTGCTGCGTGGTGACGGCGCCCAGCGTTTTGTCATGCCGGCTGAAGTAGTTGAAGCCCAGCTCGCTCAAAGCCACACGGTCCACGCTGGCGAACTTCACTTGCAGCAGGATCTGGCGCGGGTCGGGGACCGGCGGCAGCTTGATGAGGTTCTCGACGGTGCGCGCGTAAGTGGAGGCCAGGGCCACAGCGCGCTTGGCCTGCTCAGCGTCCTTGACTTCGCCGGTCAGCACCATCTTTTCCGCGGTGCCGTCGGCCCAGATGCGCTGGTCCGGGAACTCCTCTTTGAGCCGGCGGCGCAGATCCTCCAGGAAGGTGGTGTCGTTGAGAACCTGCACGTTGTATTGAACCGGCTCGGAATCCGTCTCCCAGACCACCAGCGTCGTGTGACCGGCGAGCTTCGCGTTGACCATGATCTCACGCGGCGACACCACCACCGCGTCGGCGATCTTGGGTTCGGCCACCGCGACGCGCTGCACGTCGCGCGCGAAACGCAACAAACGGCCGCGTCCGGCCACCAAGGCCATGTCGTGCTGGGAGGCGACCGGCTGGGTCCGAGGCGCGGCGCCCTCCTGCGCGCCGGCCAACGCAATAGCGAGAAGAACAACGGCGGTGAGGATGCTGCGGCTCATCATGGGAAGATTTCCTGCACGTGCTTGTCGCCTCGATAAACGTCCACGATCACTCTGGGCTTTGGCGGCTCCGGCTTGGGAGGCGGGACCCGTTCGCCAACCAGCTTGCGCCAGGCCTCCTCATCACGCACATTGGGGATACGGTCCGGCGTGGGCGGCAACCCACGCCGGGCGCGCGCGGTGCGAGCGAAAATCATCGGATCCAGGGCCTCGAAGGTCACCGGCCCTCCATCCCCCAGCCGGGAACGATCCAGCGGATTGCGCAGCACCAGGCTGATCTTGCCCTGATTCTTGGCCAGCTCGAGCTTGCGAGCATCCGCCGGGCTGACCAACAACGTAGCGGTGGTGGCGCGGGGGCCGCGCGGGTCCACTTGCGCACCCGTTTGGCCCGCCACCGCCGAGCGGCCAATGGTGAGCACCTCGACGTCTTCGAGGATGGTTACCGTGGAAGCCTCGGCCACCGATCCGGAACGCGTGAACAGCACATCTACGCGCGAGCGCGGCTGGATCAGACCCGCCGCCCCGGTGGTGTCCGTAATGGGCACCGCGATGGCCCGCAGGCCCGGTTCGATCATGGCGGGAATGCCCTCAGGTCCCGCAGTGCTGGCCAGTTTGCCGCTGGTGATGACTTCGTTCGCCGCGATGGGATACAGCACCGCGCGATCCAGGGCGTTCTTGACGTCCAGCACCGCGCCCCGCGGGATCGCGTATTGCGGCAGGTTCACCACCCGGAGGTCTGTCTTGCGAAGGCGTGTGCCCGGGGCCAAATCACGCGCGGCCGCCAGCACGCGAATCTGGGCCTCTTGCTTGGGCGCCTTGGTCTTGGCCCAAAGGAACCAGGTCAGCCCCAGGGCCGCCAGCAGAGCGACCCCGAAAATGATCACGATCTTTTGCCGGTCCATACCGCCCCTTGTCGGCGGCGCGCTGAAACGCGCCGCACTTCGGCGATTCCTATTTAACTACCAAATCCTGCCCCCGGTCTCTGCTCCCCAGCTTTAGTTCGCGCTTCTGGCCGCTCCAACAAAGTCGCCACGTCATCCCGATAGATTCGCCTCCAGCCTGCCGCTTCCAGCGCGTCCACCAGCGAATACTCGTTCGGCAGCAAAGCGTGCGTGAAGCCGAACTCTTCGACAAGTTCGCGCCAGCCGGGCCGCACCTGCACCAGCCGCGCGTAGCGCTTCATGTATTCGGCGCCATAGAAATCGCTGCGCCCGTCGAAAAACACTTTCCGTTGTCCGGAAAAGCGGTAAATCAAGTAACCACCGTATTTGTCCGGGCTCAGGAGCCTGATGTCCTGCGGCAATGTCTCCAGGCGAGCGGCGGCGGCCACCGGAAACTGATCCGGCGGAAATCCCGTACGCGCGGCTACGGCCGGCATGCGCAGCCAAAAGAAGGCCAGCAGCGCCACCACCGGCGCCAGAGCCGCGCCGTGCAAGCCGGCATCTATGGCGCGGAGCCGATCCCCGTAGGCCAGGAAGCCTCCGATTCGACGCCGCACCGCAGCCCTCAACTCGCCCCCCGAGGCGGCGCGTGTCAGTACGGCCGTGATCGCGCCGTTCGCCAGCGGCAATCCGACCAGCGCCAGCAAAGGCAGGCCGCGCGCCATGCGCAATCCGCCGACCAGCAGCGCGGCGAGCAGAAAGAACTGCGGCAGCCTTCGGACGCTCAAGGCCGCGCAAGCCCCCAAAGCCGCCAATCCCACGCACAGCAGGATTTGCCCGGCGCCTTCGGCATGGAAGTTGAAGCTCTGGAACTCGCCGATGCGCGCCAGCAGCTCCGAGTCGGAGAGGTAGGCCGCGACGTGCCGGTGCAGATGCCATCCGTAAGGGTTGGCCATGGTCCCGAGCACGGAAAGCGCCGCGGCCCACAGAAACCAGCGTGCGCGTGCGGCTTCAACCGCGGCGTCGAGCTCCCAAATCCGAGGGCGGAGCCAGTGGCCCAGCCCATAAACCAACGCGATCAGAGGCGCCAGGATAAAGCTGCCGTGCAAGTTGGCCCACAAAGCCGAACCGGCCGTGACTACGATTGCGTCTCGCAAGCGCCACTGCGGTCCGGCGCGTTCGGCCCGCCAGATGGCCAGCAAGGTCATGACCCAACCGAGCACGTGGGGTCGCGCCAGCCAGTGCAAATTCGCCGTGGATAGCATGGGGGCCGCCATCAGGCATGCAATCCAGAAATTCCCGCCCGCGATCCAGTGCAAACGGAACCACAGCCAGACGCTGAGCGCGATGGCGCACAGATACAGCCACGCCACACCGCCCAGCCCGGCCAGCCGGTACATGGCGCCCATCAAGACGTCGGCGCCCCACTCCCACGCAAACCAAGGCCGTCCCTGGCGAGTGAAAGAGTAGGAATCATGGCGCGGCCAGGAAGCGCTGCTCAAGATGCGCTCGCCCGTGCGAATGTGCCAGCCGCTGTCAGCGTCGCGAAACAAGCGACGCGGCCCATCCCATAGCCAGAGCGCATACGCTAGCGTCACCACGGCCAGAGCCAGCGCCGCGTCCGGCATCAGCCACCGCGGCAGAATCCGCATGAGCCTGCTCCGGCGCTCCAGCGAGCCTGCTGAGCGCGACGCCATGCCGCCTTGCGAAAAGGGGCGCGGGCGCAGGCCGCTGGTCACTGCTGGGTGGCGCCGATGCTCGCCAGATCCGCCGTGATGCTGGAATACAGGCTCGCCACTCCTTGGGACAACGTGTTCACCGTGGTGATCAGCGCCAGGCCGACCGCCGCGACAATCAAAGCGTACTCGACCAGGTCCTGGCCCTGCTCGCTTCGCCACAGCTCCGCGATGAGTGATTTCATGTCTCGCCTCGCTTACTATTTTCTCTTGCGTTGAATGTGTTGAGCTGCGCCCCGTCCCCCCCGTTCTCACCTTGCCGGGCGCTCGCTCGGTTGTTTCTCCGTACCCGCGATCACCCTCCAGACGGCCGACCAGAAGCCGCCCCTCGGCGGCTTCTCTTTGAGGACTGCGCTGGGCGGTTGGCCGTCCAATTCGGCAATCAACTTCAGATTGGTCAGAGCGGCTGCGTGATTGCGGTTATATCCCAGCGCGATCTCCAACTCCCTGCGCGCTTCCGCGTAGCGTCCCTGTTCGATCAACGCGCAGGCTAAATTGTTGTGGGCTGCCGCCGCATCGGCGGTCTTCTCGAAGTGTTCCAGGGCGGGCCGGCCTTCGGCTGCCAACGCCAGACCGAGGTTGTTGCGCGCCACTCTGGAATCGGGGTTCAACGACAAGGCGCGCTCCAGCATTTGCCGCGCCTGGTGGATCCTGCCCTGACGCAGCAGGTTGTAGCCCAGGTTGTTGTAAAGGTAATCCCGATCCGGGGCCAGAGCCAGGGCGGCCCGATGCGCGGCTTCTCCCTGTTCCCATTGGCCTAACTCGTCGCGCAGGATGCCCAACCAAGCGGGGACCTCGGCGGAGGCGCGGGGATGGGCGCGGAAGAAGGCCTCCAGCCCCGCGGCGGCTTCCGCCGTCATCCCCATGGCGCGAAGGGATCGGGCCAGCTCCACCTGGACCTCGGCCGAATCCGGAAATCGCTCAGCCGCCACGCGCCCGTGCTCGATCGCCAGATCCGGAAAGCCCGCCTCACGGTAGCGCCGCATGAGCTCCAGGCGGGCTCGAAGGTTCTCGGGATCCAGCGCCACGCGCCGCCGCAGTGCGGCAAGGGCAAGGTCGCCTTCGCCGGCGTCAATCGCGTTGACCACCTGGCGTTGGAAAGTGGCGTAAGTGCCTGTCAGGGCCGGCAGCGCGGGCGTCCGATCCACCCGCATGCGGTGGGCGCATCCACAACCCAACGCCAGCCAGAGCGTCAGAAACGCCGTCGCCCTCATCCCACCCTCTCGAACTCCAGCCGATCGCCGACCGCCGTGTTGGTAGCCGCCACCGTGCCGGCCGGCAGTTCCAGCACCGAATGGGCTCGCAAACAAACGGCGATCCGGCCCGGCGGCACCGCCTCCTTGAGCTTGACCACTCTGCGATCCCGGCTCAGAAACACCACGTCAATGGGAAACTTCATGCCGATGGTGTGGATCGCCTCGCAGGGCGTAATCCACAACCCCTCACCCTCGGATAAGCTTGTGCGCCCGAGAAGCCCCTTGCGCCGCTTCTTGCTGGTGTCGGCCACCTCGGCCGCGAGGGCCAACACCGCGCCCCGGGTGAGATTTCGCACCTTCAACTTCAGCAAGATCTTATAACACAAAACGCTGTGGTGTGTTGCGGCGGCGTGCCCAGCAGCGTCGGCCCCCGGGATCGGTGAGGAGCCGGGGCTAGCAACTCCGTGCTTGCGGAGGGGTTTAGTTGTTTGACCGTCCGTGTACTGTTCGGGCGGCGATTCGATTATGCTGGAAGACACATGGCGAGCAAGAGAATTTTGACGGGTTTGGCCGCCGGCTATCTGGCGCTGTGCGGGACCGCTCGGGCGCAAACCACCGGCGCGACCTTCGGCGAGGTCATTTCGCTGGGCGGAACGCCGTCCGATATCGTCCTGGATGAGGCGCGGCAGCGGCTGTATCTGGTCAACCCGAATGCGAATCGAGTGGACATTTACAGTTACAAGGATAAGGCCCTCATCGGGGCCATCCCTGTGGGCGCCTCTCCCATGGCGGCGGCCATGTCGCCGGATGGGGCCTACCTTTACGTGACCAACAACCTGGCCGCCAGCCTCAGCGTGATTGACCTGGGCACTCGTGGCGTCGTGCAGACGGTCAGCTTGCCGGCGCGGCCCGAGGGCGTGGCGGTAGGGGCCGATGGCCGCGTGTTGATCAGCACCCAGGGCACCGGAACCGGCAATCTGGCGAACACGCTGCTGATTTACGATCGCACTCAGGTGGTCTCCCAGCAGGTCATGGCGGTCCAATACCCGCCGCCGCCGCCCACGCCTGCCGGGCTGCCGACCACCACGCTCTCCAGGCCCATTTCGCCCATCCGCACTCGCTTGATCGCCACGCCAGACGGGCAATTCATCGTGGGGCTGACCAACTACACCACCTCCGCCATGATGTTGTTCGTTTACGAGGCCGCCAGCGGGACGATTCTGCGCAGCCGCGCGGTATCGGGCCAGTCCAGCGTGCTTTCGATGGCTCCGGACGGCTCGCGCTTCATGGCCGGCTTCACGCTCTACAAGACGTCGAACCTGAATGTGATCGCCCAGCAGAGCACCGCCAATTCTCCGTTTCCATTTCCGGCAGCTTCTTTTAACGTGCAACAAAACGTGGGCGGCAGCGCGTTTTCGCCCGACGGCGCGCTCATTTACAGCGCGTTCAACGTAGCCGCGACTTCCTTGCCTGCACCCCGCCCGCAATCCTCGATCCTGATGATTTCCGACTCTACGAACCTGGGGATCCGGTTGGGGATCAAGCTGCCGGAGAGCATCGTGGCGCGCATGGTGATCACCTCCGACGGCGAACACGCCTGGGGCTTATCGGAATCCGGCCTGATCTACTTGCCGCTGGGCAAACTTTACGATTACCCGATCTTGCAGCCGGAAACCACTCAGGTGTTCCTGGCGTACGACCTGTGCAACCAGGGCGTGGCGCGCGGCAGCGTGCGGGTGGTGAATCTGGGGAAGGGGAAGGTGACCTTTTCGTTGCCTGCTCTGGGCAACGCTTTGGTGGCCCAGGTTTCCAGCGGAGTCGCTCCTGCAACCATCACCTTCACGATGGAGCCGGGGCGCTTCAACGTGAATCGCCAGCCTGGCACTAACCTGTACTCGGGCAACAGCGGTAGCGCGGTGAACGTCAACCTGGTTTCACCGGAGGCCATCAACATCCCCAACACCATCCGGGTCTACATGAACTACCGCCAGTCGGATCAGCGAGGAGTGATCTTCCCGGTTCCGAGCGCATTGTACGGCGAGCAAGGTTTGCAAGATCTGGTGCTGGACGAGCCGCGCGGCCTGCTTTACGCGACCAACCCGGGATACAACCGCATCGAAGTCTTCGACCTGAAGAAGCAGAGATTCCTGGAGCCGATCAAAGTGGGACAACTGCCGCGCCAGATGGCCATGTCCCTGGACGGCAGTTTGCTGTACGTGGGGAACACGGGCGGCGAGAGCGTCAGCATCGTGGATCTGGAGCAACGCAAGGTGGTTGGGGAAATCGAATTCCCACCCGTGCCGCGCAACGCCAGCGCGGCCATCATCTCGCCGCGCACGCTGGCGATGGGGCTGTCCGGGTTGCAAATCACCATGTCGAACGGCACCATGTGGAAGGTGGTGGGCAACCAGGCGGTGCCGCGACCGGAAAACCTGAATATCTTCCCCAACCGCACGGTGCCCGCACCGCAACAGATGATTGCCACTCCGGGCGGGGAGTACATCCTGTTGTTGGCGGGCAACGGCATGGCGTATCTGTACGACGCGCTGGTGGATAATTATACAGTCTCGCGCCAGATTTATACACCGAACCAGCAGATCATCAGTTACTACGGAGCGCTGGGGGCAGCACCTCACGGCGCGTTCTATCTGGCCAACGGCCTGATCTTGAGTCCTTCCATCGCGGTCATCGGCGGCGCCGAACGTCCGGGCGTGGTGCAGGTCACGGCGCCGACGACTCCCGGCACGCAGCCCACGCAGACCATCGTCAGCGCGGGTCAGCGTCACGTGGCCAGCGTCGCCGCCCTGGACGAACGATCCTTCGTTCGGCTGACGACCGCGGTTCGACAGAGCGTCACGGCCACGACGCGCGACGACGTGCGTCCGGTGATCGAGCAAGTGGACATCAACACGGGGGCCGAAACCGTGGCGGCCATCGCCGCGGAGCAGCCCACTTACAGCGTGTTCGGCCGCTCGCGAGTCAACGTCTCGCCCAGGCAGATGGTGGCGGATTCCAGAGGCAACATTTACGCCATCACGCTGTCGGGGCTGAGCTTCATCCCGCTGACTCCGCCGGGAACCGGACGCCCCACGATCCGCGGCGGAGCGCGTGGCGTCCTCAACGCTCTGGACGGCACGCCGAACTTCTCGCCCGGCTCGTTCATCACGGTGAGCGGCTCGAACCTGGCCTTACCGGCCAAGGCTGAGGATGCTCCACCGCCCACGGTGCTGGGGGGCTCCTGTTTCACTTTCAGTGACGTCCCGCTGCGTTTGCTGGAAACCTCGCCCGAGCAAATCATCGCGCAGATCCCCGAGGACCTGCGTCCCGGCCGGTACGTGGTGCAGGTGCGTTCGCTCGCCACGGCTCAAGTCAGCGACCCGGTGGTGGTGACCGTGCAGCGTCCCCCCGTGGTGCAGTGAGCGTGGCCGGCGGAACCCGGGTGCGGGAGCGCGAAAATGCGGCGTGACGCGGACTATTTCGGCGATCGAGAGATGGCGCTCATTTACATCGCCAAGCGTCTCAGTGAGGCGCTGAAACTGGAGTCCGTGCTTACGGCCGCGGGCATAGACTACGCCGTCGAGGTGGATCGCTATATCGGAGGGGTCATTTTGCGCCGCGAGCGCGTGGGCGCGTTTTTCTATGTGCTGCCCGAGGCCGAGCCCGCAGCGCGCTACGCGATGGAGCAGAACGGTTATCGCCCGTACTCAGGATGAGCCGCGCGGATGCGGCGCTGGACGGCGTGCGACGGAGGGCAGGCCGGGGTGAAACCGGAGCGCGGCCGTGGCCGCAGCCATATTTGGGCTACGAGGCGGGCGCCGGCTGCGGCAACCACGTGGCGCCTGGCGCGAAATTTTTCACCTTGACCAAGCGCCGTGGAAGCGCGCGGCGGGTTAGAATGGAAGGCGCGGGGACGTAGCTCAGATGGATAGAGCGGCCGCCTCCTAAGCGGCAGGCCGGCAGTTCGAATCTGCCCGTCCCTACCAGCGCTTGTTCCGGCTGCACCGATCCCCGGGAGGGCTTGCTCTGCGCCCCCGGATTGCCCCGTCCTTACCAAGGCGGCCTTTGCGGCGGCGGCCCGTCAGAGTGCGGTGCGGACGCCTTTGTCGGCGTAGAGCAGCGCGTCGGCGCGGGCAAACAATTGCTCGGCTGTTTCACCCGGCTGATGCTCGGCCACTCCGATGGAGGCACGCACCAGGACGCGGACGGACCGGCCGGCGCTGGTGATCGTGTACCAGCCGGCAACGCGTTCGGCGACTTCTCTGGCCTTTTGTTTGGCTTGCTCGAGACGACAGGCGACGATGACCATGAACTCATCGCCTCCCCATCGGCAGACCACATCGGTTTGCCGAAATTGGTCCCGCAAGCGCTGGGCGAACATGATGAGGACCTGGTCGCCCGCGTTGTGGCCGTACCGGTCGTTGAAGCTTTTGAATTGATCCAGATCCAGAAACAGCACCGAGAAGGGTGAGCCGGACTGAATGAACTCTCGCAAACGCCGTTCGCCCTCGCGGCGGTTGGCCAGGCCCGTAAGGTTGTCGGTAGAGGCCAGGAGTTCAGCGCGTTCGAGCCGCTGCTGAAAGGATTCCAGTTCCCGTTTGAGTTGATTGAAGGATTCCTCGTGCTCTTGCGAGAGGCGGTCTACAGACGCCTTCATCTGCGCGACCTGGATCGTCAGACGGCGGCGAATCTCGCTGAGGTCATCCAGGCGGGAGGCGATTTCTAACTGGCGGGTGAAGCTGCGGAAGCTGTCGTCGTAGGAGTGGTGGTGGCGCTCGAGTGCGGAGGCCGCTTCCGCCAGCACGCCCAAAATCTGCTGCACTTCTTGCCGCTTCTTATGCTCGGCGATTTCCAGGCGGTCCTTGTATTCCCGCAGCTCTCCATCCAGACTCTGTGCGGTCTCGCGGAGATTCTCCGCCGTGGGTTCCGAGGCGAGACTCTTGCGAAGCTTGATGAGACGATGGCGAAGGTCGCGCAGGTCGTCTTCCGGCGGGGCGAAGCTGTGGCGTTCGAGGCTGGAGAGGGCGTCCAGGTAGGCTTGGAGGGCGCAGTGAAAGAGCCGCTCGAAGTGCTCGATTTGATCCAGTGATTTCTTCAGAGAGATCATCTGGAACTGCCACCCTACGTATCGGCGGCCGCCCGGCCCGGCCGAATCAGGCAAACACCCTAGGGGTGAGCCGATCGCAGCTTCCCGTAATATAATCGGATTGGGGTCGGTTCAACGTTAGGCCGACCGGCAACGGGGCTCGGTTGATTTCCCCGGGGTCTTTGTCTATCCTGAACATCGGGAGGTGCGCTCTCGGAGGGCGGCCTTCGACTTTTCGCGAATAGGAGGACGATGAGCAAAGAGGACTGCATCGAGGTCACCGGAACGGTTATCGAGAAGTTCCCCAGCGGTCTGTTCAGTGTACAGCTCGATCAGGACCGCACGGTGCTGGCGCACCTGGCGGGCAGGCTGCGACGCAATCGGATCCGGGTGCTGGCCGGCGATCGTGTGACGTTGGAGCTGTCACCCTACGATCTGACCAAGGGCCGCATCGTGTACCGCCACAAGTAAGTTTTCTCCGATCCCTCATCAGAACGACCGGTGCACGGAGCGACGCCGGGGAGGCGGTGAAACGACTCTGCCGGCGGAAGGATAAGTGCCCTTGTCCCGTCATCCCATTCAGGTTTTACTCATCTTCGGGACCCGCCCGGAAGCCATCAAGCTGTTCCCGGTCGCTCTGGAACTCGCTCGCCGCCGGGAATTCCGGGTCCGACTTTGCGCCACGGCCCAACATCGCAGGCTGTTGGATCAGGTCCTGGAAGGTTTTGGCATGGAGCCGGATTACGACCTAGATCTCATGCAGCCCGGTCAATCGTTGGCGCAGATCACATCTCGAGTGGTGCGGGCTCTGGAGCCGGTGTTGAAGGACGCCGCGCCCGACATCGTTCTGGTGCAGGGCGACACTACGACGACCTTCTGCGGGGCGCTGGCGGCGTTCTATGAGCGCATTCCGGTGGGACACGTGGAGGCGGGGCTGCGGACCTGGGATCGGTGGCAGCCGTTTCCTGAGGAGATGAATCGTTTGTTGACATCGCGTCTGGCGACGCTGCACTTTGCGGCCACCCGGTGGGCTGCCGGCAATCTGGCGGCCGAAGGTGTGGATCCGGCGACCATCTTCGTGACGGGCAACACGGGAATTGACGCCGTTCTTTGGGTTCGGGACCGCTTGCAGGAGGGATCCCTGCCGGGTGGCGCATGGCCAGAACTGGACGGCACGCGCAAACTGGTGCTGGTGACGGCGCACCGGCGGGAGAGCTTCGGGGCAGGGATGGAACGCATCTGTACGGCGCTGGCCAGGCTCGCCGAGCGCGACGACGTGCAGATCGTTTATCCGGTTCACCCGAACCCGAACGTGAGGGCGCCGGTGGACCGGCTGCTTCGCGGAAGGCCGAACATTGTATTGCTGGAGCCGCTGGAGTACGTTCCTTTCGTGGATCTGATGCGGCGCGCGTGGCTGCTGGTGACCGATTCGGGCGGGATCCAGGAGGAGGGGCCGTCGCTGGGCAAGCCGATCCTGGTGTTGCGGGAGAAAACCGAGCGCCCGGAGGCGGTGGAGGCGGGCACGGTGAAGTTAGTGGGCACGGATCCGGAGCGCATCCTGGCGGAGGCGGTTCGGCTGCTCGAAGACCTGGAAGAATACCAGCGGATGGCGCGCGTTCACAACCCATACGGGGATGGGCGAGCCAGCGTGCGCATTGCCGACGCAATCCGCTCATTTTTCGCCGGTAATTGAGGGTTGCGTGCGCGCCGAGCAGCGCCGCCTCGGCCTCGGAGCCGAGGGGTGGACGTAAGCCGGCCTGTATAATTGCCATCGGAGGGGCGCTGTGACTGCGAAGAACCCATCCAGCTCGGGAAAGGTCAAGAAAGCCGCCGCCGAACCGGTTGTGGATCTGGTGGCGCTGCTGTCGCAAAGAGTCGTGGGACAGCCGGCGGCGATGAAATACATCGTGCCGTATATCCAGATGTATCAGGCCGGTTTGGCGCCGGAAGGCCGCCCCGTGGGGGTTTTCCTGTTGCTGGGTCCGACAGGGACCGGCAAGACGCGAACCGTGGAAGCTCTGGCTGAGATCCTGCACGGCAGCGAGAAGCAGGTATTGAAAATTGACTGTGGGGAATACCAGATGGAGCACGAGGTCGCCAAGCTGATCGGCGCCCCGCCCGGTTATCTGGGGCATCGGGAAACCACGCCCATGTTGACCCAGCAGAAGCTCAACGCCGTCACCAGCGACCGCTGCCAGCTTTCCATCGTGTTGTTCGATGAGATCGAGAAGGCGGCCCCGTCGCTGACCCGTCTGTTACTGGGCATCCTGGATCGGGCGATCCTGCGGCTGGGCGACAACACGACGGTGAATTTCGAAAACAGTCTGATTTTCTTGACGAGCAATCTCGGCGCTCGGGAAATGATGAAGGAGCTGCGGCCGGACTTCGGCTTCCAGTCGGCGGTCGGCGGCGAGCGACCGGACCTTACCGGCAAGCTGGAAGCCATTGGATTGGCGGCTGTGCGACGGCGGTTTTCTCCGGAGTTCATCAACCGAATTGACGCCATCATTACCTATCAGCCCCTGGACGCTCAAGCGCTGGCTGCGATTCTGGATCAACAAATCGCAGAGCTCCAGCGGCACGTCAATACCCGGTTGGGGGAACGCTGCTTCCAGATCGAAGTGACGCCTGAGAGCCGGGCGTTCCTGTTGCAGAAGGGGACCAGCCCGGAGTACGGCGCGAGGGAGTTGAAACGCACGATCCACCGGTACCTGACGCAGCCTCTGGCGAGCCATGTCGCCGCGGGGCGAATCGAGCCTGGCGCGAGGGTTCGGGTCATGGTGAGCCAGGATGGTCAGGCTCTGGAAATCTTGCCCGTCCCCGGGGTGATGGTGGAGGCCCTCGCCAACGCCTCGGTTCTTCTGGTGGACGATAACCGGGATCTGCTGCGCTATTTGGAACGGCTCATGGCCCAAGCGGGCTGGCGGCTGCTGAGTGCTGAGTCCATGGAGCAAGCGCGCCAGATCATGCGCTGCCAGCTTCCCGATGCGGCCCTGCTGGATTACGTGCTACCGGACGGAAACGGCATCGAACTGGCGATGGAGTTGCGCCGGCGAGCTGCCGGCTCCGTGATCATCCTCATGACCGGAGCCCAATTGGCGCCCGAGGAGGAGGCGGTCTGCCAGGAGTATGATTTTCCGATTCTGCGCAAGCCGTTCCTGGGCGAAGACATTATCAGGCTGATCCGCTCTCACCTGTATCGGGCTTCCCGCGCCGGCGCTTGAGGAGCTTCGCGGCGGCGACCGCTTCGCGCGCGGCCCTCAGATGACGTCGGCGAAGCTCTTGCGCAGCTTGTAAAAGAAGGCGTGGCCCATGAAGAACGCCAGGGCCGCGACGAGCCAGAGCTTCCAGGTAGAGCTGAACGGGGGCGCGCTACCCTCCAGCAACACGGCGCGATATCCGTGGACCAGCACGAACAGAGGGTTCTTGGAAAGAACGGGCAAGGCGGCGGCGGGCAGAGATTCGACGGGGTAGCAGATGGGCGTCAAGAAGAACCACAGCGTCAGCAGGAATCCGATGATCTGACCCAGGTCGCGAAAGTAGGCTCCCAGTGCGGCCAGAAACCAACAAATGCCGGCCGTGAACAGCACCTGTGGAACCAACAAAACCGGCAGCCAGAGTGCCGACCAGGGCACGGCCCCGCGAGCCAGCAGGAGTCCGATCAGGAAGATCGCGATCGCGAACGCTTCGGTCACCAGCCCGGCGGCCACCAGATTGACGGGCAGGGTCTCCAGAGGGAAGACGAGCTTCTTGACGAAATTGCGATGCTCCAGGATCACGAAGGGAGCGCGCCCGGCGGCTTCGCTGAAAGGCAGCCAGGGCAGCATGCCGGCCAGAAAATAGAGCACGAAACCCGCGCGGCTGGGGTCGTTGCCAAAGCGCGTGCGAAGGACGATTCCGAAGACGAAGAAGTAGGTGATCATCAGCAGCAGGGGATTCAAGACGGTCCAGAACAGACCGGCGAAAGAGCCGCGGTAACGCCCGCTGATATCGCGCCGCACCATGGATCGAATTAGGTTGCGGTTGCGCCAGATGCTGAGTACGGGATAACTCCAGACGCGGCCCAAGGTGCGCAACCATCGCCGAATTCGCAGTTGGGTGCTGGTGGCCGGCCTCCAACCCAGCAGTCGGGCGCGCCCGGCGGTCACCTCCGCTTCGATCAGCAAGAAAGGCCAGCCGCGATCGTAAAACCAACAGACGTCCTCCTGAAGCAGGGAGATGAAAATCCTGTAGCGACCGGGCTCCGCGGGCAGCGCGGCTACGAGGCGGAAGGCCTGTTGCTCGCCCGGCTTGAGTTCGGTTTCCAGCGGGCAGCGTTCTCCGTCCAGAATTAGCGTGTCGCTTTCGGGATCGAAGAGCTGGTAGCCGACGGCGAAGCCTTCCTCCGGCCGCCACGGCATGGGGGAGTCGTTCTCGAGTCGCGCCTCCACGCAGATGAGCCTTCGCTCGCCGTCCAGCTCGATGCGCGGTTCAAGAAAACGCACGCTCATTCAGCTCTCCCCACGTACAGCCATTCCGGGTAGCGCACACGCACGGGTCCGCTCTTGCGCGCCAGGGCGTAGATGTCCTCGCCGCGTAATTCCTCCGGCAGATGATAGCGCTTGAGCAAATGCTGAACCCACGCCAGTTCCGGGTGTGGCTCATCGCGAAACGGCCCGGTCTCCAAACGCAGAACGGTGAAGCCGCAGCCCTCCAGCAACTCTCGGATCTCGCGTGGAGCGTACTCGCGGTGATGGCGCGGCTCGGGTTGCTGCCCGTTGGGGGCGCGCACGTATTGGGAAAAGAGGCTGGGATGGTAGCCTTGCAAGATCGCCGAGATGGCCCTCAGGGAGACGATATTCGGCGTCGTCAACACCAGATGGCCTCCGGGGCGCAGGATCCGATGGATCTCCACCAGCATGTGGACCGGATCGGCGGCCAGATGTTCGAGCACCTCGCAGCAGAGGACCGTAGTGAAGTATTCGTCTGGGTATGGAAAGGGATCGCGCTCGGCGTCGAACAAGTCCACGTCGCACTCGAACTGTTCCCCGTCTGCGGAGGTGACGGTGTGGCGTTCGGTGACGCCCGCAGGTCCGTAATAGCAGCCGCGCACTTCTCCGTAACCCAGCCGGGTCTTGAGGGCCGGCGTGATTTGCAGGTAGGCGCCCATCTCGAGAACGCGATCCTCGGGTCCGCCCGGCGGCGTGATGGCCAGCGTTTTCTCCAGCCGCGAGCGGTGCGTCTCCACGTAGCGGCGACTCTCCGGCTGCGTGCTCCAGCCGAGAATGTACTCCACGGTAGGCGGGGATTCGAGCGACGGGGGCGTGGGCGCCGGCTCCGCGGCCTGCGCCGGGGGTTCTTGCTCGGACCACTCCGCGCCACGGGCCACGGCTTCCAGAAACACAGCGTAACGCCGGGCCGCCAGTTCCCAGCGGCACTCGCGCTCAACCCAGGCGCGGGCGCGAGCGCCCAGGGCGCGCGCCAACTCCGGGCGCGAGACCAATAGATTCAAGTACTCGAAGATAAGATCCTCTTCGCCGGCGCCGGTCGGCGCCTTCAAGCAAATCTCATCCGGGAGCTCGGAAAACGCACCCACATCGGAGACGACTACCGCCTTTCCCAGGCCCAGAGCGCGCAACAAACTGCCTGAGGTCTCTCCTACGGTGGGATAGCGCAAGTTCAAGACCACATCGCAGGCGGCCATGTAACCGGTGAAATCCTCGATGGGCGTAAAGCCGAGCAGGCGGACGTGAGCATTCAATCCGAGCGAACGAACGAGAGGGTGCAACGGGAGATCCGGATGGGGCTCGCCGACCAGGATCATGCGCGCCTCGGGCGTCAGCCGCACCAGGCGAGCGAAAGCGCGCAGGGACTCCGCGATGCGCTTGTACGGTTTGAGAAAGCCGAAAATGCCGACCAGGGGCGTGGTCTCATCCAGTCCCAGGCGGGTGCGGTACTTCATGCGGTCGGCGGTCGGCAACCATGCGCCGTGGGGGATGCGAGCGATCGGGCCGTGGAAACCGGCCTGACGGACCTTCTCGGCCACGAAGCGGCTGTGGACGATGACGCCGCGGCTGGCCTCCAGCACGCGGCGGATCATGGGGACGCCCTCGTAGTCCGGTCCCACTTCGCGCGCCTGCACGCGCCGTCCGTAAGCCAGGGCTTCCGGGCCGCTGTCGTACTCCAGCTCTCGCAAGTACGCGTCCCAGTCGCCCCGGCGGATGGTGAGATCGGCCACCAGATGATGCAGGTTCGCTTCGTGCATGACGACGACGCCGGGACACTCCAGCGCCATCTCGTAGACGAACCCGTGCCAGGGATTGTTGCCGAGCTGGTAAAGAATGACGTCGAAGGCGGCGGGGTCGAACTGCCGCGGTCTTTCCGAGATGACGGTTAGCTCGACGAGAGCGCGGAGCGGCTCGGCCAGCGCCGCCGAGTAATCCGCAATGCCGCTTTTCGAAGGCGGCATCGGAGAGACCAACGCAACACGCATCCTCAGCGCACCAGTTCCATGGTGAAAGTTCCCAGGGGAAGGGTGGCGCGCACCAGCAGCGGCGTTCGCACGGCGTCGCGAGCGAAAAACAGCTCGATCTCGTGTTCGGAAGCCGGCCCCTTGAGTGACACCCTCAAGCCTTCAGCTTGCATGGGCGCCTCGTTAACCAGGACCGTGCGGGCGCCGGCGTATTGCAGGCTCACGCGGTAGCGCGCCCCGAAGAAAATTTCCTGAGCCGGAGGGAGCCTGCCGTGGGCCAGTTCGCGGCGCAGGTAATACAAGAAGGCGAGGGCGTCGCGCGCGCAGGGTGGCGCCGGCATCTCGCTCTTGCCTCCGCCGCGCAGAGTTTCGCGGACGGCCAGGCTACGCTGGGCGTCGAAGGTGGTCCGCTCCTCGGCGGTCCTTTTTCCGTGGCGGAACTGCTTTTCCAGTTCCAGGGAGCAGAATTCCTCAGCGGCAATGGAACGATGGTGGTCGCTGACCTCGAAGCCCGGCACCGCAGCTTCCAGCCGGAACTCCAGTTCCCAGCGATCACCGACGCGGCGTGAGCGCAAGGAAGCCTCGCCGAGGCTGAGCCCGCTGGGCCAGTTCACCGAGTAATTCAAGCTTTCCTCAGCGAAGGGATCTTGCGCCGGCGGGGCCGCCCGCAGCAAGCTCAACCACAAAACGGCCCACGTCATCACCGTCTTCCAGCCCCAGCGACGGGAGCTCCCACCAACCGCGAGGGCGCCTGAGCCGCGGCCACTTCTCGGTAGACCTCCAGCGTCTTCGCGGCCGTGTGTTCCCAGCAGAAGCGAGCGGCGCGCTGAAGCGCCAGCCGCTCCATCCGCGTGCGCAACTCGCGATCCACAATCAATTCCAGCATGGCGCGGGCCATCTGGGAGACCGAATGCGGGTCGAATAGCAACGCGGCCGCGTCGGCCACTTCGGGCAAGGCGGAAACGTTCGAGCAAGCCACTGCTTTGCCGCAGGCCATAGCCTCGACCAACGGCAGGCCGAAGCCTTCATAGAAAGAGGGGAACACGAACAGTTCGCAGGCGTTGTAGAGATACAGCAGATCTTCGTCGGTGACGAAGCCCGTGAAGTGAATGCGATCGGCGACGCCGGAGCGCTGAGCGGCGCGGCGCACCTCCGGCCCGTACCAGGTATCTTTGCCGGCCAGCACCAGGTGGTGACTAGCGCCCGGCAGAGCGCGCAGCAGCTCCGCGAAAGCGCGGATCAATCCGATGTGGTTCTTGCGGGGCTGGAGGTCGCCGACGGTGAGAATGAAGGGCGTCTGGAGGCCAAAGCGTTCCCGCACGCGCGCGGCCGCAATCTCGGGCTGAATGGGACGAAACAGGCTCGAAGCGGCGTTGGGGATGACGATGACGCCGGCCGGGTCCAGGCCGTAATGCCGAACGATCGCTCGTGCGGAGAACGAGCTGCCGGTTAGAATCCGAGCCGCCCGCTCCACGGTGCGTCGCACGGTCAGGCGCAATTGGACCGCGCGCCAGTAAGGAAAATACTCCGGGTGCTCCAGGAAACTGACGTCATGCACGGTCACCACGATGGGGGCCGGACAGTACAGAGGAGCGGTGTACTGAACGTGAAAAAGCGCCGGGCGATCGCGCCGCAACAGACGCGGAAAATCCATACCCAGCCGCAGGAACGGGTTCTTTGAGACGCGGCGGCGCAGGAACCGCTGGGGCAGCCAGCGCTCCGCCTCCTCGGAGCAGACGTACGCCACCAAGTCCCAACCCTCGCCCAGCGCGTCCAGCGCTTCCAGCAGGCTTCGAATGTAGACTTCGTTGCCCGTCTGCCGGCGGCCCACCGCATGCGCATCCACCGCAATGAGCATGAATTCTTTCAGTATAGTGTACAGCCAACGTGAATCAGAAAGGATTTTAAGGTGGGGATAGCGCCGGCCTGAGAAACGGCTGAGGCGGCGAACTGCCGTCGCCCCAGGATCCGCGGTCCCCGGCGCCTGCACTCGCCTGTTTCAGAGTCTGCCCCGCACTGAGGAGGTTCGCGAAAATCCGGTAGGCGCCCGGGACCCCGGCGGGAAGCTGGCGGAACCAGGCGAGAGCCGTGAAGATGTAAACCCCTTTGCCGTAGCGCGCCACCAGGAGCCCTCCGGCCAGGGGCTTCTCGCCCGGGTCGGCCGAAATCAGGAGCGGCTCGTAGCGCGGGTCCCACTCGGCGGCGAAGTACAGGCCGCGCTCCTGCACCCAACCCTGGAAGTCTTCCGCGGTGATGCGGTTCGGCGCGCGCAGCAGGGGATGATCGGGATCGGGAAAACTGACGGGAGCGTCCTCGACGGTGACGCGTTCGCGTCCGATGCGCAAAGGAAAGGGACCCAGGGCCGCCAGAGAACGCGCTGCGGGGCCGGAGTCCAGCGTGTTGTACTGGACCAGGAGCGTTCCGCCCTGCGAAACATATTCCAACAGGCGGTACTGATTGGCGCGCAGATCGGCCCGCACGTTGTAAGCGCGGACCCCCGTCACCAGGGCGTCGAACCGTGACAGGTCTCCCCGCGCCAGCTCGGTTGCATCCAGCAAGCTCACTTCGCATCCCAACTGCCGCAGGGCCTCGGGCAGGTCGTCGCCGGCGCCCATGATATAGCCAATGCGCCGCGCTGAGATGCGGACGTCCGCGCGCACCAAACGAGCTTCGGCGGCGGGCAGCCAGGTTACAGGTTCGATGTGCGGATACGAGATGGTGGCGACGCCCGCGCTGATGTCGCGCCCGCCTACTCGCGCCACGGCGCGCAGTTGAGCGATGCCTTCCCGGGCAGGCGGCGTCAGCTCAAACGCGACCGTGATTTGCTGCCCTTCTTCGGCCAGCCGGAAGCTGTGAGAAGCGGGGGCCACGCGCCAGCCCGCGGGGACTTCCAGGCGCAGCTCGCCCGCCGCACCGGGTTTTTGCCCCGTCAGCTCGACCTCGATCTTGCGGGGGGCCTGGCTGGGAAACAGGATGGCCGCGTGGGGCAGGCGCAACGCCACGGCGGGGACGACTTCCAAGCGTCGGGCCTGTTCTCCGAGCACGCGATCCACGTACCGATAACGCACGGGGCGCTTTAGGTGGATTTCGGCGGGTCCGACGGCGACGCGGAACGCAGCGCGCAGGACCGGGGGATTCTCCGCCATACCGAGCCTGGGCGGCTCGACGGAATACGCCTCGCCGCGGCGCGGCGTCACGAGCCAGAAGGGGGCGGAATAGGGGGCATCGTCGGCGAACTTCCAAACCAGTTCACGCACCTGGGGCTGATTGGGGGTCAGCTCCGCAGGGGCGGAGTCCGCCATATGAGCGCCGCGCTCGTCTTCCAGGGTGACTGAGAGCAGCCGCGCCGGCAAAGCGCAGCGATTGAGCGCCTCGATTCGCACGCGCAGGTCGGCGCCCGGCTGCACGGCTGCTTGCCGGGCGGCTGCATCCACCCACAGACCGGCGCACAGGGCGATGGCTTCATCCAGGTCCGCGAGCTTGTGTTCCGCCCAGGGATCACGCAAGGCCGCGATGAGCGGGCGTACCCGGGCCAGCAGGGGAATGATGCGGGCAGGGTCTTCGGGGCGGAAGGACTCCACGGCCTGCGCCAGGATGGCGTCAATGGCCGCGCCACCGGGAAGCCGGTTCCAGGTGATGTCAATTCCTTCGAAAGGGTCTGATTGCGCAGGCGCGCCGGCGAGCACGACCAGGTAGTTCTTGGTCGAACCGCGACGTTGCGGGGCTCCGAAGCCCTGGCTGCGGTGCATGCTGCGGCTCATGCCGGCGATTTCCGTGTAGGAGTAGCCGAGCACCGGATCGAACTCGCCGACCTCGACCTCAACGGCTCCCAGCGAGGACTGGCGCGGCGCGCCGAAGACGTTCCACATCAGGCGCCGCGGCTGCCAGGGTTGGACCCAGCGCAGTTGCTCGGGAAAACGGCGGGGATCGCCCGCGGCGTGGAACGCCTCCTGCCCAAGGATCGCGGAGGCCTGATGATGTCCGTGCCCGTCCCGCGCGGTTCCGGAAAACCGCAGCACCATCACATCGGGGCGGAAGCGGCGGATCACCCAAACCATATCCGCCAGGATTTGTTCGCGTCCCCATTTGGCCAGCGTCTCTTCGGCGCTCTTTGAGAAGCCGAAATCCACGGCGCGCGTGAAATACTGCTCGGCGCCGTCAATGCGACGCGCGGCCAGCAGCTCCTGGGTGCGGATCAGCCCCAGGGCGTCGCCCTGTTCGGGGCCGATGAGGTTCTGCCCGCCCTCGCCCCGGGTCAGCGACAGATATGCGGTGCGCACCTTGCGCCCCCGGGCGAACCACGCCAGCAGCGCCGTGTTTTCGTCGTCGGGATGGGCTGCCGTCATCAACACGCTGCCCAGCACGCGAAGGCGCTCGAGTTCGAGCCGGATTCGGGCGGCTCCCGCAAGACCCGGCTGGCCGCGCAGCGCGTCCGGCAGCAGCAACAAGATCGCCGCGAAAAGGATCCCAGGCATCCGTTGGAGACCATCATACCAAGCGCGCAAAGCGGGGCCGGTCCATATCTGATGGGCGCGCGTGTTTCAGAGAGGCGCCTCGCAATCCAGCAGCTCGACTTCGATGTGTCCGTGTCCCCACACGGTGTGGCGTCCCACGCCTGTCCACTGAGCGGCGTGGAGGTAGGGGAGGAATTCGGCAAGCTCTCCTTCGTAATCCACTTCGCCGACGAAGCCGCCGAAGGGATGCAGATGACCGCTCTTGCCCGAGCGTCGCAGGGTCTCGGTCCAGCGGAGAGCCGAACGGGCGATGCGCACGGCGCGAGCCCGCTCGCCCATGCCGCGAAAATCAATCGCCAGCGGCCCCGGCCCGTAGAGTGCACGCAGCGTGCTCAGGCGGTCCCGGATGCGCGCGAACAGGACGCCGAACTCGGGCCGAGGCGCCGACGCGCCCGCCTGTTTGAGTTCTGTGGGTGTACGGAAATGCACCCGCACACGGCGGACGGGCGTGGGATGCGGCTCCAGGCTCAGCTCCAGGGGCGGCAAGGTTCCGCCGAGCGGGAAAGCACGTCCGTCGAAGACTTCCGCTGCGGGTCGGCGGCCGGCGTCCAGTTGGTGCACGCGGAGCAGCTCGGCTCGTCCGCGGCGCGGGCCTAATCCTTCATGCGCCAACTGCTGGAACGAGCGCACGAAATAGGGGAGCGCCGGCTGTTGGAGGTCGAAGATGTGCAGCTCGAAATGGAATTCCTCGCCGGGCTGGACGGTTCGTCCGTCCAGGTGCGCGGCGCGAAACACAAAGGGCCGGGGTAAATCGGCCAGGCCGCTGGGACCGGGCGCGATGGCGGACGGCTCGAAAATTCGGGCGTAGGGACAGGCGCCGCGCAACGGACAGGCCCGAGCATTCCGGCACTCCGGCACGCAGGCCAGCTTGCGGAAAATCGTTCCGAAGGCGCCGCGGATGATATCGCCGGAGCGGTGCGGCGGGAAATACAAGGGGTCCGCCGCTTGAAAACAAAAGCGGAAAGGGTAGAAGGAAAAGGTTGCACCCGACGAAGGGCTCGCCATCGCCCGGACCGACTGGGGCCCTACAGGGTATCACGGAAGGGATGTGCCCAGCGCTCCCGCGGCTCTGGTGGGGTTGGCCCTGTTTGCTACGCTGTCTCCGTAAGGCATGTACGACCTGGAAAGCGGCGATCGCCGGCTGCTCGATTCGCTCGGCGCTGCTTTGCGAAGCGCGGAGCGGCGCGCCGGGCGGTGGCTGGCGTGTCGTCCGGGCTGCGCGGACTGCTGTCTGGGGCCGTTTCCCATCACCGAACTGGACGCCTGGCGATTGCAACGCGGCTTTGCGCGATTGAAAGACGATGAGCCGGAACGAGCTGCGGGAATCCTGGAGCGCGCCCGCCGCGCCGTAGAGGCGATGCGCGACGATTTTCCCGGCGATCCTGAAACCGGTCGGCTTGGCGAGGACGGGCCCCAGCAAGACGCCTTCTTCGAACGCTACGCCGCGGTGCCGTGCCCGCTGCTGGATCCTGTCAGCCGTCTGTGCGACCTCTACGCCTATCGCCCGATCTCTTGCCGGACCTACGGGCTGCCGGTGCGCATCGGGGAGCAGAAGCTGCCGCCCTGCCGGCTGTGCTTTCAGGGCGCGGACGCCGCGTGCATCGAGGCTTGCCGCGTCACGGTGGATCCGGACGGCCTCGAAGACCTGTTACTCGGGGAAGTCGGAGAGGGCGAAACCCTCATTGCGTGGGCTTTGCTTCGCTCTGGCGGGCCAGCTCCACGCCCTTGGTCGTGACGTAGTATTTCGCGAGCATGTTGGGATTCTCCCAGGCCGGCAGGCGCGTCGGATCTTCGAGGTAACTCAGAAACTGATTCGCGACCTGGGCAAAGTGAGCCTCGTGTCCCACACGGTGGACGTCCGGGATCGTGACAAGTAGTTCGCGGCCTCGATCTTCGAGGCCGAGGCCGGGATACTGCTGCGCCAGCGCCTGGATCCTCCGCGCGACGGCTCCTCGCAGGGCGTCCTTATCGGCAGGGTTCACAGGGACCACATAGAGCTCGGGACGGAATTTTTCCGCAGCGCCCTGCCGGACTTCAATCCGCGAGCGAGAACCGCGAAAGACGGCATAGTGAGTGTCCCCTGTGCCCGGCGGAGCTTCGTAACGCCAGAGGACATCGAGCTTGACGTGGATGCCGCGCAGCGTGTAACTGACCTGGTTGTTGCAGTAGTACTCGAAGCGGTCTCCGCGCACCCAGCGCCGTAGACTCTGGGGCACGTCGGACTCGCCGGTGACGCGCCGGAACTGCTCGAGCGTCAGCACCTCGGGCCAGCGCTTACCCGCCTTCACCACAATGTCGCGGCGCCAGTCGAGCGATTGATCGGGGAACAGGATCCACTGGACCAGGTCCACCAGATGGGTGCCCACATCGGCAAGCCCTTCGCCCTGCTGCTCGATATCGAAGAAGGCTAGCGGACGCAGCGAGGGAACGCCGGCCACGGCCTTGAAAATGTGGTGCACGCTTTCCATGTAGACGGCCGGTTCCTGCTCGCTGCCCTGCTGGATCGTGCCGAAGACCTCGGGATCGCGCACCAGCTCGCGCTGCAGAAGATTGGTGATCTCGAAGCGCTCGGTCATGATGTCGTAGGCCACCACGGCGGAGCGCTCGGCCGCCTTCAGGGCTTGCTCCAGTCTGGGAAGATCGGCTGTTTCGATGATCCAGGGCTTGTCGGCCAGCACGTGCAAGCCGGCGTCAATAGAGGCCTGAATGCGGGCGATCTTGCCGCGGTTGCGACCCGACATCACCACGACCTGGCCGCGCCGCTCGGCGATCATGCGCTCGAAAAAATCCGGACCCGCATAGATCTCCAACTCCCAGTTCGTAGGTTTCTCGGCGCGGGAGTTGAACTGAAGGATGCGCGCCAGATGGGCCAGCAGATCCGGGCCCAGGGGCGCGTAGACGGCGACCCTGTTGGAGACGTCGCGGTACATTTCCTTGTGGACGAGCGCGGCGTGGAAATGAGCCGGATCGAGCGTGATGAGGCGCCAGCCGTCGCGAGGACGCCGCGGTTTTTCGACAGCGGGCGCGCCGTGCGCCAGTAACGGAATGAACAATAGCGAAGAGATCATCTCGGCGATCATCGGAAATTGCCCAATATAACAAAGGAAGGTTCGCCGGAGAATGGCGGCCGCTCAACGCCCTCCGCGCGTGCGCTTCACCAACTGGTCCACCTTCCGAGCGACGATCTCCTCGACCTCCGGGCGAAAGGGGGCGGGCCGGCCATAGGCGATCATCGCGCCGCCGCCCTCGTAGCCGCCCTCCTGCAACACGCGTAGCGAGGGCACGTAAGCGAACACATCGTTCACGTAGGCGCTGACCCAGGTGGCATCCCAGCCGTACTCCCTCTTGAAGCGGAGTGCGAAGTCCACAACCACTTCCCCGCCCAGCAGGATCCAGGTCAAGTCCGATCCCAGTCGCCAGACCTGAATGGGGCAGGGATAGCTCTGCGGCAGCCGTCCCTCGCGATCCAGCGTCTCCAGCATGAGCTGGGCGTGCCGGCGGCGCAGGGGATCTTTATCGTTCAAGGCGGCTTGAAATTGGGAGCGCGAAGGGGGATCCTGGTAAGGCAGTTCTGCGTACTCGAAGGCCGCCGCCAGCGGGCTGCGGACAGGCTTCATTTTTCCGACCAGCACTTCGCGCACTGCGGCAGCCAGGATGCGGCCGTACATCTGCGCCAGCTCGACCGAGCGGCGCGGCAGGGGATTGGCGTCCGCACCGCAACCGGCGACGAAGAAGGCCGCGACGCCGGGGAATTCCTTCTCCAGGGCCTCCTGCGCGAAGCCTGCGTAATCGCCGTTGATTTCGTAGCCTGCCAGCACCGTGTTGTGACAGGCGTACCCGAAGACTACGGCGCGCAGCCTTCCCTCGGGCGAGCGCACCGCCAACACCGGCACGTCGTGGTCCACGGGGCCGGGACGCCGGCGCGCTCCGACGCGGCGGCGATTGACGGCGAAGCCCGCCAGTCCTTGTTCGAACTCCAGGCGCGCGGGCGCCAGATCAGCCAACGCGCGGCCGACCAGCTCCACGATCTGATCCAGGAGCCATGCCGTGTAGCGACGGATCACCTGTTGCTGAGCGACATCCAACTCGTAGGCAGGGCGCAACAGTTGGCCGGTCACGGGCCCGCTGTGCGTGTGGCTGGCGCTCAGCGCCAGGCGCTCGCGGGGAATGCCGTGCTGCCGGCGCAGGCGCTCCGCGATCTCATCCGCCATCTCGCGCGTGAAGCCGAGAATCTCGGCCGCCACCAGGACGGATCGGGAGCCGGCCTGGTCTTCGAGCGCTAAGGCTTTGGCGTGGATGTCCAGCAGCACGCCTTCGGAAGGTTTGGTGCGCGCCGCGTAGCCCGCCAGCCAGATGGGTTCGCGGGGCGTGATGACGGCCCGCGCTAAGCCGGCCCTCCATTGCGTCTCGGCGGCGGACGCCGTTGTCGCCGCCAGCAGAGAGAAAGCGATGGCGCGCAGCATGTCATTTCACCTCGTGGACCAGGTCTTCCAGGCGGCGCCTTCCGGTGGCAGCCGGTTGTTCGGCCGGGTAGCCCAAAGGCAGGATCGCCACGGGACGGTGGGCTTCCGGAGCGCCGATGGCGCGGCGTACCGCCTCGTCGTCAAAGGCTCCGACCCAGACCGTGCCCAATCCCAGCGCGGCAGCCGCCAGCATGGCGAAGGTGCAGGCCACGGTGGCGTCCTGAAGCGCGTAGAGCTGCACGCCGCGGCGTCCGTAGCGGCCGGCGGCGCGTTGCGCGTGGGTGCAGAAGACCAGGGCCACGGGCGCCTCGCTGATGAACCATTGCTCTAAAGCGGCTCGGGCCAGCGCCAGGCGCACCGCGCGATCTCGCACTAAGTAAATTTCGTAGGCCTGTAAGTTGCCCGCTGAGGGCGCTTGATTGGCGGCCTCCAGCACGGCCTGGATTTTCTCTTCTTCGACCGGCTGCTGTTTGTAAGCGCGGACGGAACGGCGCATGCGGATGAGTTCGAAGAAGTCCATGGACTTTCAGCCTCCCTGTCATTCAGACTGCCACACGCCTTCGATCCAGCGGCCACACCAGGGACAACGGCTGTCGCGAAGGTCGTTGCGGATGGTGGTCATCCCGGCACGCAGCAGCAACGCGGCGCCGCAACCCGGACAATAGGTGTTCTGCGCGCGGTGGCCGGGCAGATTCCCGATGTAGACAAAGTTCAGTCCGGCTTGCTTGCCGATCTGCCAGGCGCGCTCCAGGGTGGCGGCGGAGGTCGGCGGCGCAGTGAAGCGCCACGCCGGGTGGTACCCGTTCACGTGCCAGGGAACATCGCGGCCCAGTTCTTCGACGATGCGGCGGGCGATGGCCTCCAGGATTTCCTGGGAGTCATTGACTCCCGGGATCACCAGGGTGGTCAGCTCGATGTGCACGCCTCGGATGCGCGCCTGGCGGCAGTTGGCCCAGATCTTGTCCGCCTGAACCTGCTTGCAGTGCTTGCGCACCGCTTGGGCGTCGCCTTTGATGTCCACGTTCATGGCGTCCAGGCCGGCTTCGACCAGCAGGTCGAGGGCTTCCGGGGTCAGGTAGCCGTTGGTCACGAAAGTGTTGTAATAGCCGCGCGCCCGGGCCATGCGGAAGACCTCCATTGACCACTCGAGCGATAGCGTCGGCTCGTTGAAGGAAATCGAAGTGCCCTGGCAGCCGGTCTCCGGCACCATGTTGACGAAATCCGCCGGCAAGGTGCATTCACCGGCAGCCGGAGGCGGGCGCTTGCTGATCTCCCAGTTCTGACACCAGGGACAGCCGAAGTTGCAGGACCAGCCGCCGGCGGTCAGGGCGCGCGTGCCGGGATAAAAGTGATAGAAGGGCTTCTTTTCGATCGGGTTGGGCGCCAGCGACGAGACCGCGCCGTAGCTGAGTGTGAACAATTTTCCCTTGCGATTCTGTCGCGTGCGACACCACCCCAGCCCACCTTCGACCAACAGACAGCGACGCTCGCAGGTCAGGCAGCGGACTCTGGCGCCTACTGCTTCCTGGAGCAAGGCTTCGCGGACGAAGGGGCTGAACTCCGAAAGCGCGACCTTCGTACCCGCGCTCATGGTGAGGCGCCTTGCCGGAAACCCGAGTATAATACGCGCGGAATGATGTGGGCAGCGCGTCGGGCCGGCGCAGAGAGAAGCCGGTGTCTGCTGTGCGGCAGCGGTGAGCTGGTGAGCGGCGCACTCGGGGTCTGCGCGGACTGCATTCGCACACGTCCGGCGGAAGCCCTGGTCCTGACGGAGGCCGCCCACGCCCGAGCGCGCCAGGCCTTCGACCTGCCGCCGGCGCCGCCGGAGTCCGCAACCGGCCGCCTCTGTCCGCTGTGTGCGCGCCGGTGCCGTATCGGAGAAGGCACACGCGGCTTTTGTAACCTCCGCACGGTTCGCCACGGGCGGCTGGAGCATTTGGCAGGGACGCCGGCGCGCGGGCTGCTGGAATGGTATCGTGACCCGCTGCCCACCAATTGCGTGGCCGACTGGGTGTGCGCCGGGAGCCGACAGCGCGGCCGGCACAACCTCGCGGTCTTCTATGAAAGCTGCACGCTCGACTGCCTGTTTTGCCAGAACTGGCACTATCGGCGTGCGCGGCCGGAAGCCGCCGGCACGCTTTCAGCGGAAGAGTTGGCGGAAGCGGCCGATGCTCGCACTTACTGTGTGTGTTTCTTCGGCGGCGATCCCGTATCCCAGATGCCGCACGCGCTGGCCGCCGGCCGCCTGCTGGCCCGTCGCGGAGTCGCCGTCTGTTGGGAGACCGCGGGAACAGGTAATCCGAAGTTGATGGATCAGGCGGTCGAGCTTTCGCTGGAGTCAGGGGGATGCATCAAGTTCGATCTGAAAGCGTATGACGAGAATCTGTACCGCGCCCTCACCGGAGCTTCCAACCACGCGGCGCTCGAAAACTTCGCGCGAGCCGCGCGGCGCTTTCGCGAGCGACCGGATCCGCCCCTGGTGGTGGCGAGTACGTTGTTAACGCCGGGTTACGTGGACGCCGAGGAGGTGGAACGCATCGCGCGTTTCATCGCGGCGCTGGATCCCGACATCCCGTATGCGCTGTTGGGGTTCGCACCGCAGTTCATGATGGCGGATTTGCCGCCCACCTCGCTCGGCCATGCGCAGAAGGCCGAGGCCGCGGCGCGTGCGGCCGGGTTGCGCAACGTGCGAATCGGCAACCGTCACCTGCTGGGTTTCTACTACTGAGGCCTTCCCACGGGCAGCAAGTAAAGCGGCTCCTCCTCGGGCGCCATGCCGATGACGCGTTTGACCTCCGGATCGCGAAAGGCGCCCACGGTCACTGATCCCAAGCCCATCGCCACGGCCTGAAGACAAACGTTCTGGCCGGCGTGGCCGATCTCGATGTGGACGTAGCGCGGCGCCCGGTCGCCGTACCGCTTAGCGGTGCGCTGATAAACGCCCGCAAAGACCAGCGTGGCCGGCGCCCGGGCGATGAACTCCTGGCCCAGCGCGGCATCGGCGAGGGCGCGCCGCCGGTCTTCGCTCGCCACCCGCACCAGCGCGTGCCGCTGGGGGTGATATTTGTAGACGCCGGCGCTCAGACGCTCCACACGGCCGGCGGCCAGGTAAACTTCCAGGGGGTACAGAGCGCCTGCCGAAGGCGCTGTGCGCAAGCGCTCGCCTCCGGTGATGCCCTGCGCGGCCCACAGAAGTTGGCCGACTTCAGCCAGCGTCAGTGCTGCATCGCGGTAAGCGCGTACGGAGCGGCGGGTGGCCAGACAACGTTCCAGTGAGACCTTGCCGTCGCGCTGGGGTTCGGGCAGGCGGATTTCGACGCTTTCCTGGGTTGGGGAGGCGGAAGGCCTCCGCGCAGCAGTGAAGGTGGAGAGGAACAGGACGGTGAGCAGGACGCAGCTCGCTTGCATGGTGCGCTCCTTCGCTTCTCCCTCAACGCTACACGCGGACGGGCGGCCGTAGCAACCGCGCTATGATCCTCAGTGGAGGCGGCAATGTGGGCGGTCGTCATGGCGTTGCTGGCGGCTGAGATGTTGGAGTTGCGGGGCCGCCTGGATCCGCCGCTCCAGCAGGCCTTCGTCATGCTCAGCAGCACGAGCGCGCCGTTCGCAGTGCACGCGGTGACGGATGCGGGCGGCCGGTTTCGGCTGCGCGATCTGGCCCCCGGCTCGTATACCCTGGCCGTTCTGGCGCCGGGGCGCGGTGAGGTGCGCCGCACGATTCACCTGAGAGCGGCGTCAGCCGACGCGCGCGGCCGTGTGGAGATGGTTGTCCCCTTCGATCCGCCGGCCGCCACAGTTGCGGAAGGACAGACGGTCAGCGCAGAGACCTTGCGGATCCCGGACCGCGCGTTGCGAGAGTACCGCCAGGCGCAGCAGAAGCTGGTGAGCCGCGACATCGAAGGCGCTGTGAGCCACTTGAAGCGCGCCGTCGAGCTGGCCCCGCGCTTCGCCGCCGCCTGGAATCAATTGGGCACGATCGCGTACCAATTGGGGCAGCGGGAGGAGGCCGAGAAGTACTTTCGCGAGGCGCTGCGGGTGGAGCCGGGCGCTTACACGCCGCTGGTCAACCTGGGCGGCGTGCTGGTGAATTTAGGCAGGTACCAAGAAGCCCTGGAGTTGAACCTGCGCGCCGTCCGGGAGCAACCCGAGGATGCGCTGGCTCGCGTGCAACTGGGAGCGACTTACTGGGCGCTCGGAGAACGCGATAAGGCCGTCGAGCAACTGCGCGAAGCCAAGCGTCTGGACCCCGAACATTTCTCGCAGCCCGAGCTGCTGCTGGCGCAAATTTACCTGGAGCGCGGCGAGAGGGCAGCGGCTGTCGCGGAGCTGGAGGAATTCCTGGCGCGCCGGCCCTTTTCCCCGGAGGCGGCGCGAGTCCGCGAGCAATTGAGACAACTGCGAGGGGAAAAGCCGGCGGGGAAGTAATCCCCGCCGGCCGGGCTTCCGTGACTTAGAAGTGGATGCGAGCGGTGTACTGGATCTCGCGCCCGTAGTTGCCGCCCGCCACGGTTGTGGATTTGCCGAAGTTGGCGCTGGTCACGCTCATGGTCGGCTGGCCGGGCATGAAGACGTTCGGGAAGTTGTAGAACTCCATGCGGAGTTCGAACCGAACGCGCTCGGTGATGCGGAAGTACTTGACGGCTGTGGCGTCCCAATTCCAAAAGCCGGGACCACGCAGGCCGTCGTAGTACCACGGATTGGTGCGCGGCGTATAGGGTTCGGCCTGGCGGCACTTGGAAGTGTCGAACCAGCGCGAAAGGGTCGGCTTGTCGAGCTTGGGATTGCCGTCCACGATCATCTGTCCGAAAGTGAGCAGCGGGCCGTTGTTCCACATGAAGATGTGGCTGGTGGCCCAACCGCCGATGACGGCGTCCAAGACTCGGTGCATGTTGGAGCCGTACTTGCGGCCGCGACCGAAGGGGAGCTCCCAGGTGCCCGCCAGGCGGATGTAGTGCCGCGGCTCGCGGGTGTCAATCATGGTGAATTGCTTGTTGTAGGTCGCGATGTCGTTGAAGAACTCGCCGCGCGCCTCGCGGCTGTAGTTATACCCGAAGCTAAAGCTCAAGCCTTGCGCCATCGGACGCTCGGCCTTGAATTGGAAGGAGTGATAGTGGCTGTTCTTGCCCCGCAGGAAGCGCTCGGTGAGAGTGCCGTAGTGCGGGTAGGTCCGTAACAAACTGCCCACGCTGACGGTAGCCTGATTCCTCAAGACTCCGGGCATCTTGTCCGCGGGGAGGAGCCGATAGAAGGGATTGGGAACCGCCTTCGTGGTGGCGCCTTTGTAAGTGTAACTGTAATTAGGATCCACCATGTTGAGGTTATACGTGTAGTCTCCGCCCCACATGCTGCTGTCCTGGACATTACGGCCTAGATTCAAGAAGTAGGTGGTTTCGGTCAATACCCGCCAGGGAAGCTGCCTTTGGAGCGAGATGTTATACCGATCGTTGATGGGGTGGATCATATCCTGGGGGAAGAACGTGGCGCCATCGCCCAAATTGGTATACCGTCCGAGACTCTTGCCCACGGGAAGCAACAGCGGGTTCGTGCCGGAGGGAAACGGATCGCTGATCAACGTGCGCGGCACGCCTTCGATCGGCCCCAACGCCGTGGTGGTTCTCGAGAAGCCGTCCTTGGGCCAGGAGTTCGTCTCCGGGTAGATCGTGATCCACAGCGCGGCGTAACGGCCGAAGCCCATGCGCAGCGCCGTCAGGTCGTTGATCCGGATGGCCGCTCCGACGCGGGGCAAAAACAGGTTCTTCTGGGAATTGAAGACGCCGGGATGTTTGTCGTCGGTGAAGATCCAGGCGCCGGTCCATTTATAAGGGATTTTGGCGATGGCGGTCACGTCATCGGGCATTTTCGGCGGATTGTTGGCCAGTTCCGGGATGGGATCGTTGAGATCCAGGTACCGGGAGTACATGCGGTTGTACTCGGATGGGGCCGTCTCCAGCTCGTAGCGCAATCCCAGGTTGAGAGTGACGCGTCGAGAGAGCTTGATGTCGTCTTGGAAATAGAAAGCCCAGAGTTGCTGGTGGGAGTCCACCATGGGCATGATGCGGGCGCTTCCGCTGTTGACGACGCCCAGCAGCGCGGAAGCAAACATGTTCCCGCTGGTCCGAGCGTCGAACTTCAGAAAGCTGTACCCGGTATCTACGGCGCTGAAAGTGAAGCTCCCGGGGCCGGGCGAGCCGTTCTGATCGTACTGGTAGCGCAACATCCAACCCGCCTTCATATGGTGGATGCCCCGATCATGGGTTACACTGGCGTTGGCATTGTGAGAACGTCCGCGCACCAGCCACCAACTGGCCACGCCCGTGCTGACGCTCCCGTTGCCCGAGAAGTTGAACTGGGGGTAATAGACGCCCGGCAGAGGGGCGATGATCGGTTTGTACCAACCGTTGGGCCACAAGTTGGCCCAGACCGATTCGGGCACCTTGGCCCAGCCGGAGTCGTAGTCGTCCTCGACGTAGACGGCGCCGTAGCGCAGATTGATCACCGTGTTCGGGCTGAACATGTACAAACCGTCGGCCACCGCGTTGAGAGCATCCATCAGGCCGCCGTTGTCGGACCGCACGGCGATGGTGCCGCCGTGGTTCGGGTTATCCAGGCGCGTCTCGTATTTTGAGAAGCGCGTGTACATTCTCCACTTGTCGCTAATGTTGAAGTCCACGCGGTTGGAAATGTTCCAGTACTTCAGCCACCAGGCGTAGGCGACCTTATAATTGTCAATTCCCGAAGGGTCGTTGCCCGGGTTGTTGGGCTTCCAGAGATCGTTGAGGATCTTCTGCCCGGTGGGGTCTATGCGGTTCTTGGGCAGGATGTTGCCCGGGAACGGCGTGCGGGTGACGGTCGCTGTAGCGGGGTCGAATTTCGTGGTAAACGGGTCGTAGATCACCCGCAGGGCGCCGGTCGGAGTCAAGGAGCGCGAGAAATCGCCGGTGCGCTCCAAATCGGTGGGCAGGGTATAGGTTCGGGTTTGCGGCTGCGTACTTCTCCACTGTTCGTACGTCTGGTAGAAGAACAACCGGTTCTTGAGGATCGGGCCGCCGACCGTGCCGCCCCAGATGTGATTGCGCACCACGCTGACTCCTCGCGTGATGCGGTTGGTTACGGCGTTCAAACGCGGATTGCGCCCGAAATAGTAAGTGGTGCCGTGATACTCATTGGTCCCCGACTTCATGGACACGTTGAGAACGCCGCCTGCGCTGAACCCGTACTCGGCGTCCACAGCGTTCTGGTGGACCACCACTTCCTGCACGCCGTCCATCGAGGGCATATAGGAACCGCGAGCTGATACGCCAAGGGCAGCGCCGTCCAGCATCATGTCGTTCTTACCCCCGGTTCGCCCTCCGATGTCCAGCCCGTTCGAGGACCACATGTAGAAGGGATTCCGGTGCGATACATCCCAATACCGGTTGATGACCGCTGGGTTGAGCAAGGCCAGCGTGAAGGGGTTCCGCGCCAGAACGGGGATGTCGCGGAGCATGTTGCCCTGCACGGTGGTGGCCATGGTGCCGGTGTTGAACTGCACTCCGGCCAGAACTTCGGTCACGGTCACCTGTTCGGTCACCGCGCCTACGGTCAACTGGGCGTTCACGGTTACGTCCCCGCGCGTCAACACGCGGACGTTCTCCTGCACAAACTTGGTGAAGCCCGCCGCTTCAATGGATACCGTGTAGGTCCCTGGTTGCACAAAATCAAAGCGGTAGTACCCTGTAGGATCGGTTTCCCTGCTGACCTCCAGTCCCGTCTCTACGTTTCGCAACGTCACCTTAGCGCCCACGATGGCGGCCTGGCTGGGATCTGTCACGAAGCCCTGAACCCGGCCCCGGTATTCCTGCCCCATGAGCGCGGCCGCCAGGGCCAGAAAAACACTCGCAGTGTGTATGTGTCTCATTCCCTGGTTCCCTCTTGTGTGGCTGTGAGATACGGTTCGCCCAGACCGCCCCTCCCCCCCAAGTCCTGCCAATCCGTTCCGCGGATACACTGCCCCTTTCCTAAACTCTCACCCGCCCCGAACATACTCGCCCAATTCTATGGCAGCCGCCGGTCCAAGTCAACAGGAAATAGAAAGCCCAGCTATTCCACAACGCGGCCGGCTGGTTGATCGGCGAACGGAGAAGCTGTGGGGAAAGGCTGCGGGATCTGATGAATGAGATCCGCCGGCCGGCGTGCGGGGGGCGACGGACTGCGCTTGCAAGCTCACGCGGGTGGTGGCGCGCCGGTCAGTAAGGCCAGGTTGGGAGAAGAAGGGCGGGGAACCCCGGCAGTCGGCGCCAGGGCTGGGAGCAGGGCAGAACGGGGAGTCGGGTGTGGACCGGAGCGCGGTGGATTGCGGCGCAGCCCCTCGCGGCTGGGCTTGAGAACCCGGTCGGCCCGCGGCGCAGAGTACGGTCAAACAATATCCGTCTCAAATGTTTGGTTCCTTGTAGCCCTCTCGTGGTGCGCCACGGGATCTCAGCTCTCTCACTCCGTCCCGTAGGAGATCTCGATGCGCCGCAAGCGCAGCGCGCTGAGAGCCAGCAGGGCGAGCGAGAGTCCGAGCACTCCCGCGAGGGCCGCGGCGGTTGAGGGCGGATCGGCGACCATGGCGAAGACTCGGCCGCCGCGCCCCGGGATTCGTACCGGGCAGAGCGATTCCAGATAGTAGATCACGCTGAGCCGCTTGAGCAGCGGCGGTAGGAACAGGTTCACGGATTCCCAGATCAGCACCAGGGCGGCGGGAACCATTGGGTTGCGGCAAAACAGGCCCAAGAGCAGAAACACGGCTCCGTAGCCGGCGACCGCCAGGAGGGTCACTCCCAGATAAACGGCCAGATCTCCCATGGGCGGCGCGGCCGCGAAATCCCAGTTCCGAAGGGAAGCCACGTGTTGGCGCAGGATGAGATAGCTTGCGGCTGCGCCCCCGCTGAACAGAGTTACTCCCGCGAGCACGCCGGAGAGATACTTGCCCACCGCCAGCACGTCGCGGCGCACCGGGGCCAGCAGGTAGTAGTGCAGCGTCTTTTCGACGATCTCGCCGCGGAACAGATTCAGAAACAGACCCACGCACCCGAAGAAGATCGCCAGGCGCAGGTAGTAGACCTGAAACATCGCGGCGTACATGAGGAGGTCCTCTTGCCCGCGGCAGTTCGTCCAGCCGCGCTCGACGGCCAGCGCGTGCAGGCCGAAGAGCGCCACCGGCGAAAGCGCCAGCAGCCACACAGGGATCGCACGGCGGCCCCGCACCGTCTTGCCAAGCTCCAGGCGCATGATAGCCGCCAGTTGCGCACGCCACAATCGGAACTGCGCACGCCCGTTCATGCCGCGTCTCCTTCCGCGCCGATCAGGTAGCGATAGACGGAGTGCACGTCCTCGTCGGCCGGCGTGACCGCCTCGACGTCAATGGCGCCCGCCAGCACCAGCCGGTTGAGCAATTCGTAAAACCGATCCGGCGCGCGCGTGGTCACCAGCAGGCCGGCACGATCTTCGTGCATGCGCACGGCCACCGCATGGTCCTCCTGAAATACGCGCGCAGCCAGCATCTGTGCGGGCCGGCAGCGGACCAGGATTTGATGCGGGTGCTCGGCGTCCAACTCGCGCCGCACCGCCTGGATCGGCCCTTCAGCCACCACGCAACCGCCGGCCAGCAGGATCACCTGATCCGCGATGCGATCCACCTCGTGCAGAATGTGGCTGGAAACGATGATGTGGCGGCCTTCGCCGGCCAGAGTGCGCAGCAGGGCGATGACCTCAGCGCGCGCCAGGGGATCCAGGCCGTTCAGCGGCTCGTCCAGCACCAATACCCGCGGCTGATGGGCGATGGCTTGCGCGAGCTTGATGCGCTGCCGCATGCCCTTGCTGTAGGCGGCCACGGGACGGCCGGCGGCGTCCTCCATGCCCACTTGCGCGATGGCCTGCCAGGCGAGCCGCCGGGCGTCGGCGTGCGAGCGGCCGTGCAAGCGCAGAAAACCGTAGACGAACTGAAAGCCGTTCAGCCCGCGTGGGAACGAGTCGTACTGGGTCACATAGCCTAACATCGGGAACAGGCGCTCGGGATCGTCCGGGGCGACGCCCAGCACGCGAATGCGCCCGCGCGTGGGCCGCACCAGCCCGGTCATCAGATTCATCAGCGTGGTCTTGCCGGAGCCGTTGGGGCCGACCAATGTGGTGATGCCGGGCGGAATCGAGAGATCCACACCGTTGACGCCCAGCGTCTCGCCGTAAAACTTCGAAACGCCCTGGAAGACGATGCGGTCATCCTCCCGCGCAGCGAACGAGGTCGCGGCAACCGAGGACACTGTGGTGTTCATGATCCCGCCACCTCGCACGCTTGCACTTTCTTAGACAACAGCCAGAGGCTCAGGCCGCAGACGGCGATGAGGGCAGCCCAAGCGCTCTCGACAGCCATTGCGTCGTAAGCGGGCTGTCGGAACAGAGAGATCCAGACGCGCTCCATGAGACGTCCCAGATGAACCAAGTCGCCGCGGCGCGTGCTGAAAATCTGGTTGACCGCCTGGCCGAATCCCGCGCCTGCGAAGAAGATGCCGAATAGCAAAGCGCCGGCCAGCGCTCGCCACTTGACCCAGGCTGAAAGCGCCAGTCCGAGCAGGGAGAGGATCACGATCCAGATCCCGGATCCCAGCAGCAGCCCCCAGGCGATCCACAAATTGTCTCGCCACCACGAACCGCCTTCCAAGCCGGCGTGAAAAAGGAAAAGCAACAGGCCCGGAAGCCAGGTGATGGCCGAAAGCAGAATCGCCAGGACGCACATCCTGCCCAGCACGTACTCGGCGCGCGAAAACGGCCGGCTCAGATACAGGGGCATGGCGTTGTTGGCCAGATCAGGCGCGATCAGGCCGGGCGCCACGAACGCAGTCAACAGAAACGCCAGCACGCCCTGGGCGTTGAGGAAACGGAAGAAGAAGCCGGCGTCAATCGGGACGAGCCTTTCCAGGGAGAGCCGTAGCAGTTCCAGCGCCCCTGCGTTGTGCCGCAGGTAGATCAACGCGGCGCAGACGAGCGGCCAGACGAAGCAGCCGGCCAGGAACAGCAGCATGAAGCGCGAATCGAGCGTGCGGCGAAGGGCGTAGCGCGTGGGCGTCAGAAACCGCGACCAGCGCGGCGTCAGCGTTCCTTCGTATCCCTGATAACTCCGCTTATAGACTGCCACGGCCGTTCTCCATCGCCTTGAGAAAGATGTCTTCCAAACTGTCGCGCCGGTAGCTGAGCCGCCGGATCATCAGCCCGCGCTCGGCAGCCAGCCGGTAAAGATCCCGGATTTCGACGCCTTCCGGAAGCACCAGCTTGAGGGCGCGCCCGCGCGCCGGCGCACAATCGCAGCCCAGGCGCGCGGCAAGTTCGGCGAAGGCCCCGGCGTCGCCGTCGGTCTCCAGTTCGAGGAAACGCCGGTTCAATCGCCATTCCCGCTCCAGATCGCAGTGCTGCACGATGTGCCCGTCTTTGAGGATCAGGACCTGCGCGCAGCACTCCTCAACGTCTCGGAGCAGGTGCGAGCTCAGGACCAGGTGCACGCGGCCCTGGTCGCGCAGCCCCTGGATCAGGCGGATCATGCGCCGACGCGCGGGTGGATCCAGGCCATTGGTGGGTTCGTCCAAGAACAGCAAGCGCGGCCCGTGCGCGATGGCCTGCGCCAGCTTGACAAGCTGCTTCATCCCCTGCGAATACTCTTCCAGTTTGCGGTAGCGCGCTTCGCCCAGGCCCACATAGAACAGCGCCTCGTGCGCTCGTTCCAGGGCCGCCTGGGAGGGCAGCCCGGCCAGCTCCGCCATGTAGCGCACAAAGCCGACGGCCGTCATGCCTGCGATGAAGGATTCGGCTTCGGGCATGAAGCCCACCAGGGTGCGGACGGCGCGACTGTCGGCGCGAATGTCGCGGCCGAAGACGCGCGCCGTGCCGCGGCTGGGAGGAAAGAAGCCCATCAGCGTGTGGATCAGCGTGGTCTTGCCCGCCCCGTTGGGTCCCAGCAACCCAATCGAGCCGCCGGGGATTGATGCGTTCAGGTCTTTCAGGATGACGCGCCCGGCGAGGCGGACCTCCAGGTGATCCAGTTCGATGATGGGCTTCTCTGCCATCGGTCAGCGCCTCCCTAGTCGGGGCCGGAACGGGGGCCGCGGCAAACCCATCAGGGTCTCCAGCCCGATGCCGAACAGATCGCCTCGGGCAGCCAGCTCGATGCGGTCCGGAGCGCCGTAGAACAAGATCAGGGACGGCTGTGCTGCCGCCCTTACGGAATCGCGTTGTTCCGCACGGAGCGTCAAGCCGTTCAGCAAGGGCGCGGCCAGCGTTCCCAGGTCGTTGTAGATCAGGCCGGAGAAATCCGGCTGTCCGTCGCGCGGCAGCAAAGCGGTGAAGCGAGCGGAGCGCGGCAGTCCGGCGCCCGCCTTCTGAACGTCAAGCGCTTGCTGGACCAGCGCGCGGCTGGGCGCCGCGATTACGTATCCATCGGCATAGGCGTAGTGCAGTTCAGCGGGGACAGGGCCGCGCAGAGAGTAAAACGTCCGCCCGCCGGCTTGTTCTCGCGTCAGGCTCCAGCGCGGGCCATCACCGCTGATGTGGCGGTTCGCGAGTTCCACCAAGCGTTCCACGCCCGCTTGCAGCCCCGGCGGATCGAGCACTTCCAGCACTATCTTCCAGGCTGTTTTCGGCGCTAGCGGCCCGTCAAGGGCGAATGCCGCTTCGCCTCCCAGGAACGCGGCCAGCTCGCGGTTGAGGTCTAAGCCGGTCTTCGCCTCTGCTTCCCGGATGTGCCGTGCGACGTCCGGGTTGCTCGCCAGGTCTTCGAAAATCTGCGCGGGCTGTTTCACTACGAAAGCGACTGCCAGCGTCGCTTCCCGCGAAATGAACTCCAACCCGCCCATAGGCGTCGGCGGCGCCAGCCAGGAGAGCGCCCCCCGCCGGGGTCCCGAGAACAGGATCTGGGCGCGCGTTTCCGAAACGCCCTGGCTGGGTTTGCGCTCGAAGATGGCGTAGCGCGCATCCTCGATGCCCGCCCACAAGCCTGCCTGATGCGCCTCGCCCGCCGGCTGCTTCACCTTCTTGAGATCCGCGGCGATCAACCAGCCGACTCCGTTGCGGTAGGCCTGCGCCAGACGCGCCCCGAGCACGCTCCGAGCGAAGCCGCCGGCAGACGGTTGCTCGAGGCGGGCCGCCAGGGCCTGAAGCCGCGCCGCGTTGTTGGACGCCGCCGCCCAGTCCCTTCCAATCAGCACGAGCAACTCGTGACCGGAGGCCGGTCCGACAGCGCGCGCGTCGTCGAAGATGCGGATCTTCGGCGGCGCCGGCAGCTTTCCGATCTCCGCTTGGAGAAATTCGCGGAAGCCTGCACGCCGGATCTCAGCCGCCACCAGCGGCGCCCCCAGCTCGCCGCGCGGCTCGGGCGCCAGCATGATGACCACTTCCGGTCCCAGATAGTCGCTAAAGGCGCGGATGCGTCCCAGCAGCTCATCAAGGGCAGCCTGCTTGCCTTTCATTTGCTCCTGCCACCACCGGCGCAGCGCGGGACTCTGGTCGAGCTGCTGCTCGAAGACCTTGTGAGCTTCATCCAACCCGACGCCGAAGTTCGGGATGGAAGCGTACACCGCGGTGTCTTCCGGCGCCACATCGAGCCAGCGCGTCGAGTAGGTCAGCGGCGGGCCCGGCAGAGCGTCCAGTTTTCGCCGCAGAGCCGCCCACTGCTCGAGCAAGGCGACATAAGCGTCCGCATGGCGGCTCCAGGCGACCTCTTCGCGCAGATCCGCGGGGGCCAGATTGGCGTCAGAGAGATACTGCTCTCCGGGATTGAGCAGGCGGGCGCTCCCGGCTTGCTCGACCCGCACCTGTCCCTGGAGCACAGCCACGCGCGATCCTTTGACTCCGCGGGTCACGGCGAAAATCGTCCCCTTCACAGCGACCCGGCAATCTTCGGTGACCACGTAGAGCTCGCCGGTTCGGCGGCGTGCGGCTTCCACGATGATCCCGCCGCGTCCCAGATACACGCCCAGGCCGCGGCGATCCGAAGCCAGACGAAGTTGACTGCGTTCGCGCATCTCGACCCGGCTGCCATCGGTCAGGCGCAGGATGGCGCGCGACTGCGGCCCAGTGCGCACGCTTTCGCTTTGCGCCACAGCGTAGCCGGGCGTCAGGCGCACCGCCTCGCCGCCCGCGCGATACAGGGCGCCGTCCACTACTTCGACCAACGCTGCACTGCCTGCGCCGGTTTGGAAGCGCCCGAGCGCGAGATACGCGCTCAGAGCTGCGACGACGGCCAGGCCCGCGGCCATTGCCCACTGCGGCCTGATCCAGCGGGCCTGGAAGTCGGGCGACTTCGCTTCTTGTCTCCGCGCGACCGAGGCTGCACGCCGGCAGGCGGCGCACTCGCGGGTGTGGTCCTCAACCAGAAGCGCGCGCGCCTCAGGCAATTGTCCGGCGCGCCAAGCGGGGATCAACGCCTGAACGTCGGCGCACGTGCGGATGGTCTCGATGGCAGGCGTCACAGGCGCTTCACGGATCCGCCTCCAGACCCGCTGCGCAGCCTGCTCAACGGCTGCGGGATCGGGGCAATCACTGCGCACGGCCTCGATCGCCTGGTCGAGCCGATCGCGCCTGTTCGGTTCAGGGTTCATGGCAACCTCCCTGAAGGGAAGCCAGATCGTGCTGGAGCCGGCGGCGAGCGCGGTGAAGCGTCACCGCCACGTTGCTGAGCGACGCGCCCACCAACCGAGCGATCTCCCGGTAACCGCAACCTTCGATGTAACGCAGCACGAAGATCTCGGCGGCTTTCGGGCTCAAACCGGCCATGGCCCGCCTGAGGGCTTCCCGCAGCTCCGCTGCGGCGTGCATGCGTTCCGGGCCGGCCCGGGTCTCACGAACAAGACCGGGATCGGACTCGTCGAGCGGAACCGCCTCCGCTCGGCGTCGCGTCCGAAGCACGTCCAGCGCAACATTCACCGCAGTGCGATGCAGGTAGCCGGCCGGATCGGCGATCGGGTAGTCGAGGCGGCGCTCCATGAGCCGCAGGAACACGGTCTGGAGCACGTCTTCGGCGTCGCCGTAATTACCGGTCACTCGATAGGCCGTACGGAACACGCGGGTGCAATAGGCCTGGTATAAGGCCTCCAAGTGCCTCGTAGGAACCGCCGCCTCGGCTATCGTCGCCATCCCGACCTCGCTCTGCTTCCCTTCACTCATGGAGACTGCCCGCCTGCAAGAGTTCTTACACTCGGGATACGAGAAAAACAGGCCGCGGTTCCTTCGGAAGTGGAAAGAAACTGAGGGCGCACGCCCCGCCGCGCGGAAAAAGGGCGCGCCGGGCTCGTCGCGGTGATGGCGGCCGATGCCAGGACGGAGCCGCCGAAGCGCTCAGGCGGCCTTCCGCACGCGAGGCGCGGTCTTGGGGGCTCGCTCGATCAACTCGTTCGGCTTGCCGGCCCGCTTGCGCAATTCGAACGCGTCGTACAGCGCGCCGCCGGCGGTATGGGCTTCGAAGCTGAGGCGATCGCCCTGAATGCGGATCACTTGAAAGAGCTGCGTGTCTTCAGCCACGCGCACGAAAATGCTCTTGGGATCGAGAGCGTACATCTTGGTTCCGCTGACGGAAACCACATACACCGTGCCTGCTTTGCCCTTATCCGCTTCCCTGGCCGTCATCAGAGGGGTGCGGGCGTAGGTGTGGTCATGCCCTTGTAGGACGAGATCCACGGCGTGCTTGTCGAAGATCGGCTGCCAGAGCTCGCGCAGCTCCTTGTTGTCCCGGCCGCGTGCGGTGGAGTAGATCGGGTGATGGAAGACGATGATCGTCCAGCGGTTCGGGTTCTTGCTGAGCAGGGCGTCGAGCCACTGGGCCTGCTCCTGCTGCTTCTCGACCGAGTTCAGCGAGATCATCCGCACGCCCTGGATGTCGGCGTAGTAGCAGGTCTCCTCCAGCCCCGCCGGACCGTTCAGCGGCAGGGTAAACTGCGCGCGCCAATTGACGGTGATGCGGCGCTCGCCGCTCGGACCGCGGCCGTACTCGTGGTTGCCGGGGCTCGGAAAACTGGGCGTCATGCGAAGGATCATGCCGCCGCCTGCGTGCCACTCGCCCCACTGCTCATCGCGGTCGAAATTGTTGATCAGGTCGCCGGCGTGAACGATGAGCGAGGCGTCCGGCGCAGCGGCGTACGCGCGGTGGATAACTCGCGACCACTTGGAGCGAATGTCGTTCTGTGCATCACCCAGATAGAGTAAGGTGAGCGGGGCTCCACGCTCACCCGCCGTGCGGAAGGGAATCCACTCGCTCCAGCGCTTCCCGTCTCCCACGCGGTAAACGTAGGCGGTTGCCGGACGCAATCCCTGGAAGGTGACGCTGTGAGTATGCGCCGGGCCGAGGTTGGTGGCATACGTTTCCGTGAGAGCCTCTAGGCGGCGCGCCTTCTTGTCGAATTCAGGTCCGTCGTCATCCTCGGCGATCTCGGCGTAGGCGCGTTGGACGGAAGTGTCCGTGCGCCAGGTGACCGCCATGCTGGTCGCCGGATCTGCCGTCACGGTAAGGATGATGCGGTCCGGCTGCGGGGAAGGCAAGTAGGCTTGAGTGTCCGGCCCGGCTTGATAGAGCCAGAGGGCGATGGCGCTCATCGGAAGCAGACAGAGGCCGAGCAAGAAGCCACGGCGCCCAACGGATCGGAAAATCTTCGTCAGCGTGTTCATCTAACGTGTCTCCTAATTAGGATTCCAGCGGAGTCCCTCGAACGGCCCAGCCTGATTTCTCCAGCATATCCTGTTCAGACTCGCTGCCGAAAGCGCTGCAAGGACGCGACAGCGGAGCTGCTCGGCGGTTCATAGGTGCTGGAGGAAGAAGTTGTGGGTGCGCTCGCGCCCCATGGTGGTGGTGGGGCCGTGACCGGGAATGACGAGAGTCTCGTCAGGCAGCGCCAGCAGCTTGTCTCGGATGGAACGCAGGATCTGCCGCCCGTCGCCTCCCGGCAGGTCCGTGCGCCCGATGGAGTCCCGAAAGAGGGTGTCGCCCGCCACCAGCTTTTTCTCCGCCGGATGCCACAGGCAGATGCTGCCCGGCGTGTGGCCGGGCGTTTCCAGAATCTCGAACCAGCTTTGCCCGAGGAACACGCGCTCGCCCTCACGCGGCGAGTGGTCAATTGAAACACGCTCGGGCGGCGGCAGCCCCAGCCACGCTGCCTGCCACTCGATCTGCTCGTAGACCGGCAGGTCGTTTTGATTGAGGTACACAGGCGCGCCGGTTGCGGCCTTCAGTTTCTGCGCGCCGCCGATGTGGTCAATGTGGGCGTGGGTGATGACGATGGCGGTAACGCGCAGCCCGTGCCGTTGCAGGAGTTCCCGGATCTGCTCTATGTTATCGCCGGGATCTACGACTACAGCCTCGCGCGTCGTCTCATCGCCGAAGATGGAGCAGTTACAGGCCAGGGGTCCAACCGGCAGGATCTCGTGAATCATGGGCTTTCCTTTGATTATGACCGAGGGCTTGGGCCGCCTGCTCGGCATCCAAGCGTCCGGCCTACGCGTTGTGCGGGCGGGTTGCTGAATCGGCGTCATATTGTTCGTGTCCCTCATCGTGTGGCAGGCGTTGGGTGCGCACCGGGACCGGAGGGGTTGTTCTCAATAAAACAATTTCAAGCCGAATTGAATCTGCCGGGGCGGGTAGGTGCTCCGAATCGTGCCGAAGTTGGCGGCGCTGATGTTGGCGGCGGGCTGGCCGAAATTGGCGCGGTTCAAAAAGTTGAAGAACTCCGAGCGGAACTGGAGCGCCATGCCTTCTCGCGGCAGGCGAAAACGCTTGTTGACGGCGAAGTCCCACTGCCAGAGATCAGGACCGCGAAGCGCGTTCCGTCCGAGATTCCCGAAAGGCTGGCTGGCTGTGGGCATGGCGAACGCGTTTCTGTTCCAGTACACGTCTATCATGCTGGCGCCCGCCGGCCGTGATGGGTCGCCTACCAGGTTGGGCCGCTGTTGGGCGCCTCCGCGCCATTCGGCGAGACGCCCGGTAACGTCCAGGGCGGCCGAGGGCGTGTAGATGACGTTGACCGGTCGGCCGGAATACGCCGTGTGGATCGTGCTGATCTCCCAACCGCCGGCGACGGCTTCCAAAACCGGGTTCCAGCCGGCGCCGAACCGCCGGCCGCGGCCGAACGGCAGCCGGTAGACGAGACTGGTCGTGTTGATGAACGTCGTGTCGTAGCTGGTCGGGCCCCGTTCGTTCTTCAGATCGCGAATGTTCTGCACCACGGCGTTAACTTCTAGAGCCTGCTCGGAGTTGCCGAGCGCCTTCGACCAGGTAAACGAATTCAAGAAATACATCGAGCCCGTGAGGCGCCGCTCGGTGCGCAGCGACAATCCGTGGTACACGGTTTGCCCGGCCGGGTTGACCCAGGTGATGGCGCCGAAGCTCTGAATCGGCCGGCGCGCCTGGACGCCGAGGCTCTGCCCCGGTTGATTGGGGAAAGCCTGATTGTAGTCGCCCAGGATCGGCAGGCGCAGGCTGTGGTTGCCCGTGTAGCCGATCTCGACCACCCAGTTGGAAGGGAACTCGCGCTGGATGCCCAGGAACCAAGTCTGCACGTAAGGCCAGCGGGTGTCACGCGGAATATAGGAAACGTTGGCGTTGACCGGGTCGAACTTGTCGGGATCCGTCATGCCCGGTGGGAAGGCGTTTTCGGTGGTTCGGAAGGTGGCGGGCACCGGCCCGCCGGCAGGAATCGTCTGGTTGATGGTGGCGATGTTGACCTGCGGGCCGTTGATGCCGAGCAGGTCGGCGCTTCCCATGCGGTTGTGGTGGACGTAGCTGATGCCGTAACCCCCGCGCACCACGAGATTGGGCGTCGCGCTGTAGGAGAAGCCGAAGCGGGGTCCCCAGTTGCGATAGTCGGGATCCACAAGGGCACGCTGGTAGAGGCTTCCCGGGCGCGCCATCACCATACGCACGCTGACGGGGTCGAAGTTGGAGAGGATGTTGTCGCGCTCCCAGCGCGGCGTGGCGAACTCGTAGCGCAGGCCGAGATTCAAGGTCAGCCGGGAGCTGACGCGGAAATCATCCTGGAAATACACGAAAGTGTCGCGCTGTCGGTAGTTGCCCACAAGCCAGTTGGCGAGCTGGATCTGACTGGGCAGGCCGAACATGAAATCGGCCAGGTTGTAGCTGGCCTGGTCGGCGGGGATCGAACAGCCCGCGGGTTGGCCAAGGAGGGCGCAGGTGGGCCGACTGAACTGACCCGCGTATCCCAACAGGCCGTAAACCGGATTGATGTCCATCACCTGGGTGAGAATCCAGTGCAATTCCGCGCCGGTCTTCATGCTGTGGCGGCCGCGGACCAGCGAATAGTTGAGCTTGGGGTTCCAAACCGTGGGATGCTGGAACTGCGGGTTGGTGGCTTGTCGGCCGATGATGCCGGTGGTGAAGCCGGTGATGTTCTGCGTGTTCAGGCCACCCGTGATGTCCGGGGCTGTCGGCAAGCCGCGAATGCCGTAGACGGCTTCCATGCTGGGGCCGCCCAAAAACGGCGGCGCCTTACCGGCGCGCATGTGGGTGTAACTCATGCGAAGCTCTAGCAGCGAAGCGGGCGTCAGCGTCCAGGTGAAGCCGGCGGCGGCGGCCTGACTTAGTACGCGCACATAACCGTTACCCGAGCCACCCGAGGGGCCTTCCAGATAGGGCGAGTAATACTGGTTGTCCTTCCACTGACTGAAGCGCAAGAAGCCGGTCATGCGGCTGTTGAGCACACCGTCCACTTTGGCGTCGTACTTATCGCCGAAATCCCGGGGGTTCAGCATCAATTGCTGATAGTTGTTCGATCGCCCGGGGCCGGGGGGCACCGGCGGCAGTTCCGAGAGGACCTTGCGAGCGAACGGGATCATGGCCACGGGCCGGCCCGCCGGGTAGAGTGTGCCCGTCAGGGGGTTATACACGGTGACCGGAAGAATGCCCGCACGGTCGTTCAAATTGGGAATCGTGGCGAAGTAGACCGTCTTCTGGATCTGCCGCAGACCCTCGTAATCGGCGAAGAAGAAGACTCGGTTTTTTACGAAGGGCCCGCCGATCGTCAAGCCGAATTGGTTCTGGTTGAGCGGCGGTTTGACGCCGCCGGTAGGTTTGAAGAAGCCCACGGCATTGAGTTTGGTGTTGCGAAAGAACTCGTACAAGGTGCCATGAAGCTGGTTCGTGCCTGAACGCATCACTACGTTGACCACCGCCCCTCCGACTCGTCCGTATTCGGCGCTAAAGTTGCTGGTGATCACACGAAACTCGGCGACGGCGTCCGGCGAAGGTCGAGCCACCTGATTGGAAAAGCCCTGGTTGGAGGTCGAGTAGGCGTTATTGTCCATGCCGTCCAGCAGGAAGTTGTTGTAGGTGCTGCGCATGCCGTTGACGTTGAACGAGCCCTCGCGCGGCGTCGTCGCGCTCATGGCGATCGGGGACTTGCGGATGTTGGTGGCCAGCAGAGCCAGGTCGGAATAGTTGCGACCGTTCAGCGGCAGCTCGGTGATCTGCCCCGTGGTTATCACCTGGCTCTTCTCGCTGGTGTCGGTTTGCAGCGCGGCGGCTGCGTCTTTGACCTCCACGACTTCCGTCACCGCTCCCACCTGCATGGTGATGTCCACGCGCTGGCGGGCGTTCACGTTGACCATTATGTCGGCGGTCTTGAACCGAGCGAAGCCGGGCGCCTCCGCTTCAATGGTGTAACGACCCACGCGAACGTTGAAGAAACTGTAATTGCCGGAGGCGTCCGATGTGGTCCTGGCCTGCACGCCGGTGTCCTGGTTCACTAGTGTGATCGTAACGTTGGGAATCACAGCACCGCTGGCGTCCCGCACCGTGCCCAGCACTTCGGATGTCTCGAATTGAGCTCCTACCGGCGCGGCCAGCCACAGCAGCGCCGCGCAAATCCACCATGCGCTTCGTCCACTCATCGTCAGAATCTCCCTCCCGGGCGGCCCGCGGCGCTCCGTTTCTGTTCTGAGCAGTCCGCCCAGCCGCCTTCGTAAATCCCAGTCAGCTTGATGATACTTGACTTTCCCGGAAGATTCAAGGTTTCCGGCGCGCAATTTTTCGTGAATCATTGGTTAAACTCTGATTATGAGTAGCAACCTTGCGGAACTGGTCGGCATCCTGATGCGGTGGCTGCACATCGCCTCGGCGGCTTCCTTGGCCGGAGGGATGCTGTATGCGCGTTTCATCGCGCAGGAGATCCTGGAGGCGCCCCTGAAGCGTCTGCGACTGTGGATCTGGGGCAGTGTGGCGGGCCTGACGATTTCAGGCCTTTATAACTTGCATGCGGCGCAGGGCCACAGCAAGTATTACTACCTCTGGCTGGGGGTGAAGATCCTGCTGGCCTTGCACGTCTTTGTCTCGGCGGCCCTCGCTATGACGTCCGGCAGCGACGCCCAACGGGCGCGGCGAGCGGCCAACGCGACCTTTTCCGCGCTGGTGATTCTGCTCATCGCCGCGTATCTACGGCGCATCTACTAATCAGAAGGATGACGGGCTACCAAGCTTTGGGAGAGGCCGCCGCCTGGCTGGATCTGACCGGGCGAGCACACATCCGCGTCAGCGGCGAGGACCGCGTTCGTTGGCTGCACGCCATGGTCAGTAACCACATCGAGCAGCTCGCACCCGGCCAGGGCTGCTACGGGTTCCTGTTGAACGCGCAGGGCCGCGTTCTGGCGGACGTCAACGTGCTCCGGCTGGAAGAAGATTTCCTGCTGGATCTGGAGCCGGAAACGCGCGAGCGCATTCTGGCGCACCTCGACAAGCACATCATCGCTGACGACGTGACGCTGGAAGATCGAACGGACCAGGTAGCGGTCGTCGGCGTCGAAGGTTCGCGGGCGGCCGAAGTGCTGCGCGCGCTGGGCGCGCCCGTGCCGGCTTCGCCTTTCGAGCACGCCGCCTGGGGCCAGTGGCGCGTCGCACGTATCAGCGCCACCGGCGCACTCGGGTTTCGCCTGTTCGGCCCGCGTGAGCAAGCCGCCTCCCTGACGCAGGGGATCGAGCGAGCGGGCGCCGTTCGCGCCGCGCCGGAGGAGGCCCGGACCGTGCGGCTGGAACACGGCCGTCCCCGCTACGGCGAGGACATCACCGATAGGCACCTGCCGCAAGAAACCCAGCTCCTTCACGCCCTGCATTTCAACAAAGGCTGCTATCTGGGCCAGGAGATCGTCGAGCGCATTCGCTCCCGAGGAATGGTGCATCGCTTTCTGGTTCCGCTGCACATCGCGGATACGGACCCGCCGGCGCCGGGTACGCCGATTCTGGCCGCCGACAAGCAGGTGGGGGAAGTGACCTCCTCGGCCTATTCTCCCGTCCTCCGCCGCGTCGCGGCGCTGGGCTACGTGCGCTTGGCGGAAGCGTCGCGCGGAGCCGTATTGACCGTGCGCGGGGCGCCGGCCACGCTGGTGGCCGAAAGGCCCGATCTTTCATACACTAGGAGTTCGGAGTCTGCCTCATGACCACGCGACGTGAATTCATCCCATCTGTTTTGGCCGCCATGAACTTCGGGCGCCTCACGGCCGCGCCCAGCGAAGAGCTGAAGCTGGGAGTGGCCAGTTACTCCTTACGCAAATTCTCTCGCCCCCAAGCCATCGAGATCATCAAGAAGCTGGGCGTGCGCTACGTCTGCATCAAGGAGTTCCACCTGCGCTACGCGGATTCGCAAGCGGAGCGCCAGGCCGGTCGCAAGGAGTTCGAAGATGCCGGCCTGGTGATTGTCGGCGGCGGCACGGTGTACATGCAAAAGGACGACGACGCCGACATCCGTTTCTACTTCGATTACGCGCGCGACAGCGGGATGCCGCTGATGGTGATCGGTCCCACGCGCCAGACCTTGCCGCGCATCGAGCGCTTCGTCAAGGAGTACAACATCAAGGTGGCGGTCCATAATCACGGTCCGGAGGACAAACACTTCCCCACACCGGAGTCGGCCCTGGAAGTGATTCGCAATATGGATCCGCGTGTCGGCCTGTGCGTGGATGTGGGGCACACGGCGCGGGCTGGTGTGGACCCAGTAGCCTCGATCCGTCGTGCCGGATCCCGCGTGCTGGACGTGCACATCAAGGATCTCCGCGACACCAACAAGCGCGGGTCCGACTGCCCGGTGGGCGAAGGCGTTCTTCCGATCGTTGAGATCTTCCGCGAGTTGAAGCGGATCAACTACCAGGGCAGCGTGAACCTGGAGTACGAGATCGAGGCCGACAATCCTTTCCTCGGGATGGCCAAGTCGTTCGCTTACATGCGCGGCGTGCTGGCCGCGCTGCGCGGGTAATCGGCCCGCCCGCTCACTCTAACCGCTTGCGCCACCAGCGTTCCCTGCGCCGCGGACGCGGGCCGAAGTCGCCTTATAGCACTTCCTCGGACCAGTTCTCCAGAACCGACTTCACCTTCAGCATGAACTGGTCCGCCAGCGCGCCGTCAATCAAGCGATGATCGAAGGTCAACGACAGCAGGCACACCGACCGGATGGCGATCTTGTCGTCGTCCACCACCACAGGGGCTTTCTCGACCACGCCCACGCCCAGGATGGCCACCTGCGGCTGATTGATGATCGGCGTGCCGGTAAGGCTGCCGAAGCTGCCGAAGTTGGTGATCGAGAAGGTGCCGCCGTGCACCTCGTCGGGCTTGAGCTGCCGCGATCGAGCACGGGCCGCCAGATCCGCGATGGCGCGTTGCAGGCCCAGCACGCTTTTCTCGTCCGCATTGCGGATCACGGGCACGATCAGCCCGTTTTCGAGCGCCACCGCAATGCCGATGTTGATCTCGTTGTGGTAGACGATGTTCTCGCCCTCGATCGAGGCGTTCAGCAGCGGGTAGGCGCGCAGAGCTTGCGCGGCAGCGCGGGTCACGAAAGGCAGATAAGTGAGGGAGAAGCCGTAGCGCTGCCGCACCTCCTCCTTGGCGCGTTCGCGGGCGCGCGCCACGCGAGTCATGTCCACGCGGTGAATGGTGGTGACGTGGGCCGATGTGCGCCGGCTCATGATCATGTGTTCGGCGATCTTGCGGCGCATGATGCTCATCGGCTCGATGCGCACCTTGGCCTGCTCGGCGCGCGGAACCGGGGCGATCTCGGGCTCCCGCACCGCGGGCGCTTCGGCCACAGGCGGCTGGGGAGCGACGACTCGAGGTTGCGGAGGCGCAACGGGAGCTGAAGGAGGCGGAACGGCCGCTGGAGGCGCCGTCGCCGCCTGCGCCCGCGCCGCCAGGAAAGCCTCCACATCCTGCTTCGTGATGCGGCCGCGGGCTCCGGTGCCTTTGATCTGGCGCGGGTCCAGGTTGTGCTCCCGGAGCATCTTGCGCACCAGCGGCGACAGCGGGCCGACCTCTTCCGCCCCGGCCTCGACGGCCTCCGCGACCGCGGCCTCCGCCGGCGCGGCTGCTTCTTCGAACTGCGCGGGTGGGGCGCTGGGCGTCTCCGCGACCGGGGCAGGGGCCGCAACAGCTTCCTCGGGGGCAGGAGCCTGGGCGGCGCCGGACTCCTGAATGCGCGCCACCACCGTGTTGATGGGCACGGTCTGGCCTTCGGCCACCAGCACTTCGGCCAGAATCCCGGCGGCCGGTGAGGGGATTTCCGTGTCTACTTTATCGGTAGAGATCTCGAAAAGAGGTTCGTCACGCTCCACGCGCTGACCCGGTTGCTTGAGCCACCTGGTCAGCGTGCCTTCCACGATGCTCTCGCCCATCTGGGGCATCACGACGTCAATCATGTCACCTGCTCCGCGGCAGTCGCCGCTCTCATCATCTCGCACTCGAAAACTCGTGCAAACGCGCCGGCCAACGCCTCCTCGACCTCGGGCAGCGAAGCCGACGATCCCAATTCTCGCATCGAAGTGACCGGGGCCGTCAAGCCGCAGGGCACAATGTAGCGGAAGTAACTCAAATCGGTCGAGACATTCAAGGCGAAGCCGTGGGAGGTCACCCAGCGACTGACGTGCACGCCGATGGCCGCGATCTTGCGGCCTTCGACCCAAACGCCGGTGCGGCCGGCGACTCGCTCAGCTTGCAGGCCGAACTGCGCCAGCGCCTCGATGATCACCTGCTCCAACCCGCGCACGTAGGCCACCACGTCCGGGCGCCAGTGCCGCAGGTCCAGGATCGGGTAGCCGATGATCTGACCCGGCCCGTGATAGGTGATGTCGCCGCCGCGATCCGTGTGATAGAACTGAACGCCCGCCCGCTGCAAGGCTTCCGGGCCGGCGAGCAGATGTTCCATGTGCCCGTTGCGGCCCAGTGTGATGACGTGAGGATGCTCGAGCAGCAGAAACTGGTCCGGGATCAGCGCGCGCTTGCGCTTTTCAACCAGCTCCCGCTGAAGTTGAAGCGCCGCTCCGTACTCGAGGCGACCCAGCCGGCGCAGCTCGCAGATCCGCATCGTCCGATTATGCGTTGATGGCCAGTCCGTAGACGGCGTTGAAGGCCTCACCCAGGGTTTCGTACAGCGTCGGGTGCGCGTGGATGGCGCTCATCATCGTCTCCACCGTAGCCTCGGCGGCCATGGCGGCCACCGCTTCGCCGATCAGCTCGTAGGCCTTTGGACCGATGATGTGCACGCCGAGAATCTCGCCGTAACGCTCGTCGCTGACGACCTTTACAAAGCCGTCGTGGCGGCGCAGAATCGTCGCCATGCTGTTGGGGCGGAAGCCGAATTTGCCCACGCGGACCTGATAGCCCTGCGCGCGGGCTTGCGCCTCGGTCAGCCCCACGCTGCCCACGCCCGGCTCGGTGTAAACGCAACTCGGGATCTGGCGGGGATTGACGGGTTGCGTCGGCCGTCCGGCAATGTCGGCCACCGCGACCAGTCCCTGCCGCGCGGCCACATGAGCCAACTGCGGCGTGCCGGCCACGATGTCGCCGATGGCGTAAACGCCCGGCTCGGCCGTGCGCTGGCGTTCATCCACCGGAATGAATCCGCGATCCAGCTCGATGCGCGTGTTTTCCAATCCGATGCCTGCCGTGTTGGGCCGCCGTCCCACACCGACCAGGACGCGCTCAGCCGTCACGACCTCGGTGCGCCCGTCGGCCAGAGTGGCCGTGACGCGCACCCCGCCTTCGATTACCTCGACCTGCTCGACGCGCGCGCCGGTCTCCACGCGGATGCCCGACCGCTTGAAGACCCGCTCCAGTTCGCGCGAAATTTCCTCGTCCTCGAGCGGCACGATGCGGGGCAGCATCTCCAGCAGCGTCACCCGCGTTCCGAAGCGGTGAAACATGGAGGCGAACTCCACGCCCACCGCGCCGGCGCCGATGATGGCCAGCGATTCCGGCGGTTGCCGGAGTTCGAGAATCTCCACGTTGGTGAGAATGCGTTCGGGATCCGGATCCAGTCCCGGGAGCATGCGCGCTTCCGAGCCGGTGGCGATGATGATGGCGCGCGCTTCCAGCGTCTCGGTCCCTCGTTCCGTGCGCACTTCCACGCGACCGCCGCCCTTGAGCACGCCCTCACCATGGACGACCTCCACCTTGTTCTTCTTCATGAGGAATTCCACGCCTCGGGCGTGCTGGCTGACGATTTCGTTCTTGCGTTCGATGACGCGGGCGAAATCCAGGCGGGGGTTCTCACAGTGAATGCCGTCGGCTGCGGATTCGCGCACCGCCTGCCAGAGTTCGGCAGCGTGCAGCAGAGCTTTGGTGGGGATGCAGCCCACCAACAGACAGGTTCCGCCCAGCCTGGGGCGTTTCTCCACGATGGCGGTCTTCAGGCCGTACTGACCCGCCCGCACCGCCGCGGTATAGCCGCCCGGACCGCTGCCTAAGATGATCAGATCGTAGCTCATGGGCCCGCCATTCTAACAGGACGCCCGCGCCCTTTACTTCCACTCGGCGGTGAAGACGTTGAACTCGCGGGGAGACTTGGCCTGCCAATCACTGACGAAGACCAAATGCCTGCCGTCGGGCGAAAACTCGGGGAAGGAAACGAAGCCGCCGAAATGGGTGAGTTGCTCGAGTCCGCTGCCGTCCAGGTTCATCATGTACAGCTCGAAGTTGCGGCTGTCGCAGTTGTGATGATTCGAGGCGAAGACAATTTTCTTGCCGTCGGGCGTGAAGGTGGGGGCGAAGGCGGCGCAACCGAAATTGGTGATCTGACGCGGATTGCGTCCCTCGCCGTCGGCCACGATGATCTCGACCTTCATGGGCGCGATCAAATTGCGCGCCAGAAGCTCTTTGTAGCGCGAGACGGCTGCTGCATCCGGGGGATAGTGAGCGCGCCAGACCAGTTTGCTGCCGTCGCGCGAGAAGACCGCGCCGCCGTCGTAGCCGAGCCGGTTTGTGATCTGCCGTTTGCCCGAGCCGTCGCTGTTCATCACCCACAGGTCGAGATCGCCGGAGGCCAACGAAGTGTACACGATGCGCTTGGTTTTCCAGCATACGGTGGCCTCAGCGTCGTAGCCCTCGGCGTCCGTGAGCTTTTTGAGGATCTGTCCGTCTTCCCGCGCCAGATAGATGTCGTAGGAAGGATAGACTCCCCAGACGTAGCCTTTGCTGACGCTGCGATCCGGGGGCGGCGGGCATTCGGGGCCGGCTGCGTGAGTCGAGGAGTAGAGGATGTGCTTGCCGTCCGCCAGGAAGTAGCCGCAGGTGGTGCGACCTTTGCCGGTCGAGACCAGCCGCACCTCCGAGCCGTCGGCGTTCATGATGAAAATCTGATCGCAGGCGTAAGGCTCCCGCGTAGACTGAAAAATCAGACGACGTCCGTCGGGCGACCAGTAGGCTTCCGCGTTCTGCCCGCCGAAAGTGAGCTGACGCAGGTTGGCCAGCCGGGGTGAAGTCTGAGCCGCGGCCGCGGCAGCCAGCAAGCTCAACGTCATCACTCGACGCAGCCCCGGTCGGGCGAAGGAAATTTGGGCTCCCATAAGCTTTCATTGTATATTGACGTTCGGTGACGGCATCGTGATGCGGTTTCCCACGTTGCTGGGGGTTGTCGCCGCGCTCCTTCAGGTGGCCCACGCGGAAGTCCGCCTCACCGGACGGGTGCTGGACGAGAACAATGCCGCGGTGCCCAGCGCCCTGGTGATCCTGCGAGCTGCCAGCTCGCCGCACACGCGCTGGCAGACCACGACCGACGCCACGGGCGCGTTTTCCTTCCAACTGGAGAACACCGGCGAGTACCTGATCAGCGCGGAACGACAGGGATTCTTTCGCCTGAGCGAGCGGCCTGTGAAGATCGAACGAGCTGAGCAGGAAGTCACCCTGGTGCTCAATCACCAGCAGGAAATCTTCGAGCGAGTGACCGTGGCCTACTCGCCTCCGGCGATTGACCCGGATCGAGCCGCGCCGCAGCACCGCATGACGGCCACCGACATCCAGGCCGTGCCCTATCCGACGACCAGCAACCTGCGCAACGCCATGCGCGCCATGCCCGGCCTGATTCAGGACCAGCGCGGCGGCATCCATTTGAACGGGGCGGCCGAGGAACAGGTTTATTACACGCTGGACGGCTTCCAGATCAACGATCCGCTCAGCGGGCGCTTCGAGAGCCGCCTCAGTGTGGACAGCGTGCGCTCGATGGAAATCTCCAGCGGCGCTCTCAGCGCGGAATACGGCAAGGGAGCGGCAGGAGCGCTGGCCATCAAGACCTCCGCCGGCGACGATCGGCTGCGGTACTCGGCCACCAACTTCATCCCGGGAGTGGAGAACCGCAAGGGCCTGATTGTCGGCGGCTGGTCGCCGCGTCTGGGTATCTCGGGGCCGATTCGCAAAGGTCGCGCCTGGTTTTCCGAGAGCCTGGACATCTACTACATCAACCACGTGGTCGAGGACCTACCGAAAGGCGAAGACCGCACCCAGAGCTGGCGCATGAGCAATCTGCTGCGCAACCAGATCAACCTGACGCCCTCGCACATCCTTTACACGGGTTTCTTGGTCAATGCCTGGACGGCGCCCCGCACCGGCCTGACGGCGCTCGATCCCTGGGAAACCACCGTGGACCGTCGCTCTCGCCAGTGGTTCTTTCACATCAAGGATCAGATTTATCTGGGGCGCGGAACCCTGCTGGAAGCCGGCTATGCGGGCACCCGCACCTTCGGCCGCGAGATCCCGCAGGGGCAGGAGACGTTGCACATCCTGCCGGAAGGACGGCGCGGGAATTTCTTCGCGGACGCGGTGCGCAAGGCGCGGCGAGATCAGTACCTGGCAAACCTGTTCTTGCCGTCCTTCACTGCGGCAGGCAGCCACCAGCTCAAATTAGGGATGGATCTGGACTCCGTCCGTTACTGGCAGGACGTGCGGCGCACCGGCTATCAACACTATCGCCCGGATTACACCGTGCTGCGCGCCGTGCGCTTCGGAGGCAGCGGGCGCTTGTGGCGCTCGAACTTCGAAGCCGCCGCCTACGCGCAGGACAGTTGGCGCCTGCGGCCCGGCCTGTTGATCGAGCTCGGCCTGCGCCAGGATTGGGACCGGCTCGTCGGCCGCCACAGCGTGGCCCCGCGCCTCGGCGTGGCCTGGTCGCCGCCGGGCCTGGAAACCACCAAGATCGCTGCGGGCTTCGGCGTCATCTACGAGGCTTCCAACCTGCGCCTGTTTTCGCGGCCTCTGGACCAGTATTCCCTGACGACGTCGTATGACCGCGCGGGACAACCGATCCGCGGTCCGGCCGTCTCGATTTTCCAGATCGAGCCCGCCCCGTCGGCTCGACCGTGTTACCACAACTGGAACCTCGGCTTCGAGCAGCGCCTGCCGGGCGGCGTGTACCTGCGCACCGGATACCTTCGGCGCCGCGGACGTGACGGCTTCACCTACGAGAACATCCTGACGCACGGCGAGGCGCCGCCGCCGGAATTGCGTGAGGCTTTTCACGGCGCGCCGTTCGACGCGGTGTACCGCTTGAGCAACCTGCGCCGCGACGTCTTCGATTCTTTCGAGATCACGGCCCAGCATTCCTTCAAGCAGCAATATGCGTGGATGATGAGCTACATCCGCTCGCGGGCCTTCTCCAATGCGGTGGTGGACTTGAGCGTGGACGATCCCATCATCATCACGCGCAACGTCGGACGCATGCCCTGGGATGCGCCCAACCGTTTTCTGAGCTGGGGCTATTTGCCTCTAGGCCGCCGCAACTGGGCGCTGGCCTACTTACTCGAAGTGCGCGACGGCTATCCCTTCTCGATTCAGGACGACGAAGGACGGCTGGTGGGCCAGCTCAACGAACGTCGCTTTCCGACGTACTTCGAACTCAACGTGCACCTGGAGCGGCGATTCTTCTTCAAGGGCTACCGCTGGGCCCTGCGCGCGGGCTTCAATAACATCACCAATCACCGGAATTACGACACCGTCAACAACAACACCGGGTCGCCTAATTTTTTGCGATTCTATGGAGGACAGGGACGCTCCATGAACTTCCGGCTCAGGTGGCTGGGAAGAAACTAGGAGGCGGTAGCACCCGGGTCCCGACACGAGATCGAGAGCGATGAGCAGCGGCAGGATCACGAAAACAGCCCTGGGGATTTTTGTTTGCGTCGCGGCTGCGGCGCCTCCCGTCGAGTTTCGCGCGCACACCGTTGCAACCGATTTGCGCGGCGGCTACCAGGTGGTCGCCGCCGACTTGAACCGAGACGGGCGTCCGGATCTGATCGCGCTGGCCAGCGGCCTCAGCGAGCTGGTCTGGTACGAAAATCCCGGCTGGCAACGCCACGTGATCGCACGGGGCCTGCGCGGCATGATCAACCTGGCGGCGCGCGATACCGACGGCGACGGCGTCCCGGAGATCATCCTGGCCTGGGAGTTCTCGATGACGCCTTCGGAGAGCGCGGGCCTGGTGGCTCTGCTGCGCTCCGGAAGCGATCCGCGTGCACTTTGGTCGCTGCAAGAGATAGACCGTCTGCCGACCTCCCACCGGCTCCGGTGGGCGGCCATAGACGGTAGACGCTCGGCCGTCGTCATCAATGCTCCCCTGGCGGGCGCCTCGGCCCGACCGCCCGAATATCGCGCTCCGGTTCCCCTGGTCCTTTACCGGCCCGGTGAATGGAAACGGGAGCTGATCAGCGAGGAGCTTCAGGGGGTCTTGCACGGCATCAGGATCACCGATTGGAATCGCGATGGGCGCGAAGATGTGCTCACCGCCGGCTTCCAGGGCGTTGATCTGTTCCTGCGCACGCGCGATGCTTGGCAGAAGATTCACCTGAGCGACGGCAATCCGGAGCCCTGGCCTCGCAGCGGCGCCAGCGAAGTGGCGGTAGGAAGGTTGAGAAACCGGCGGTTTCTGGCGACCATCGAACCCTGGCACGGCCATCAGGTGGCGGTGTATCTGCCTGAGGCGAAGGGATGGCGCCGCCTCGTGGTGGACGATTCTCTGGTGGAAGGCCACGCCCTGGAAGTCGCCGATCTGGACGGTGACGGCTTGCAGGAAATCATCGCCGGCTTCCGGGGGAAGGGTCGCAGCGTGTACGTCTACTGGGCGGAGAACGCGCTGGGCACGCGCTGGACGCGGCGCGTCGTGGACGCCGGGGGCATGGCGGCCGCCGGCTGCGCGGTGGCGGACCTCAACGGGGACGGGCGGCCGGACATCGCTTGCGCCGGCGCGGCCACGGCAAACTTGAAGTGGTATGAAAACCTGGGACCCGCTCTGGCGGCCTCCATTCGCTCCCGGCGCTAAGCGCGCTCTCCTCATGAGGGGCGCCGCGCCCGATTGCGATATCAAGCAGCTTCGAGCAAGGAAGCCACCAGCCAGTGCTCCGGCTCGCAGGCCGACTTGAGAGCCTCGGCGCTGACGTTGAGACGCTTGAGCGCCAGTTGGAGCCGACGGGTTGACGGCAGGTCCTCCCCGGAGCCGGTCCAGCACTCGGCCACGTGCAGCAGTGAGGCCATCGGATGATCGGAGGCCTCGGGGCGATGATGGCAGGCCACGCCCTCCACCAGATGAAGCGGGAAGCTCCAGGAGCGCAGGATTTCAGCCCCGGCGCCGCCGTGGTCGAAACCGCAGACCAGCAACTCGGCGAAGACGGCGTCGGCCCCGCGTTCCAGCAGCCCCCTGTACGAGGCGGCTTCCGCCTCGGGCAGCCGCTCCAGGGCGAGCCGACCCACGTCGTGCACTAACCCCGCCAGGAACGCCTCTTCGCCGGGCGCTTGCCCTGAGATTCCGGCCAGCCGTTCGGCTTTCACCGCCGTCTCCAGCGAGTGTCGCCACAGTTTCTGAAGCGCGGTGGAGGCGAACAACGGCCGGAACACTTGCGCCATCACGACGCGGCGCGCTCCCTCCAGGCCGATATAAGCCAGAGCCTGCCCGATCGTGCTGATGCGTCGCACCGGGCTGAGAAGGCTGGAGTTGGCGGCTTCGATTACGCGCCCCGCCAGCACCTGGTCGGAGCTCACCAGGCTCTCCATTTGCTCGAGGCCCGAATCGTCGTCGGTCCGGATGAGCAAGGCGCGCAGGGCTACTGCCGGGAAGACCGGCAGGCGATGGACGGTGGCCGCCAGGTCCTCCATGCGAATGCAGACCAGCTTACCGAGCACCGCCACCACAGACCGATCGTAGAGGCCTTCCTGCGCTAGCCAGCTCATTTCATCCAGAATTTGTTCCAGGCTGGCAGGCTGGAAGGGCAGAAACTCCACGCGTTCGGCGAAGGCCTCGGCGACGCGCAGCACGGCCGCCGCTCGCGTGGCGCAGGCCGGCCCCTGGCGAGCGGCTTCCAGAATGGCGAGCGCCGGCTCTGATAGGGTGAGCTCGGGTAGCGGACATGGCGAAGCAGAGGCCGCCATCAGCGCAGCATGGTGATGAAGAGCCGCTTCCTCGAGCGCCAGCAGTTCATGCGGGGCCAAACGCAGGCGACGCCCCAGTTCCACCGCTAGGGCCGCCACGCGACGGCAATGCGGGGCCCAGGGCGACTGGGTCGGCTTCGGTTCCGGCGACGACCGCATCTCCACCGCTGCCCTTATCGGACGCCGCCGCCAAAGCTTGAGCCCCCAGCCGCCTTATTCCCCGAGCCGATAAATCGTCAACCCGGAGAGCAGCTTAGGGTAAAAGTCTGTGGACTTCTGGGGCATCACGCCGCCGGAGAACGCCACCCGCGCCACCTCCTCGATCGCCACCGGCTCAACCAAGAACGCCAGTTGGGCCTCGCCGCCCGCCACCGCGGCCGCCGCCGTCTCCAGCCCCCGCACGTAGCGGACGTGCTTTTCTTCGCGCACCGCTTCCTCGCTGACGCCCAGCAGTCCGAACAGCACGTCCTGGTGCAGGACCTCCAGGGCCAGCCGATCGCCGCGCGCGGCCTCCAGCAGGTAGGCCTCGCTGTGGCCGTGCGCCAGCACCCCGATGCGCGCCATCGCGGGCGCAGGGGCCGCCGACTCTTTTCGAAACTCATCGAGCGAGCTCAGCACGCGGACTGCGAAGCGTTCCCGCGCCCGGGTCAGGAAGGCCTCAAAGTCGAAAGCCGGCAGGCCGCTGATGAGCCGGTGCGTGGCAAGAATCTTCAGGCCGGGCGAGTGCAGATTCACGAAGGTCATCATCACTCGGTCGGCCCCCGGCAACTCGGGATTTTCGCGAAAGAATCGGAGCGCGGTCTCGTAACGGTGGTGGCCGTCGGCGATGAGCAGCTTCTTGTCGCGCATGGCCTGCTGGATTTTCAGGATGCGCGACGGCTCCGTGATGCGCCAGAGCCGGTGCAGGGTTCCGTACTCGTCGCTTACTTCGGCCAGCGGCGGGGCCTGCGCGGCTTCCTCCAACAGCCCGTCCACGATGCGCTCGGGGTCCGGGTAGAGCATGAAGATCTGACCCGTGTGGGCATGCGTCGAGCGCAACAATTCCATGCGATCTTGTTTCGGCGCAAGCAGGGTGCGTTCGTGGCGGTGGACCACCCCCGCCGAGTAGTCCTCCAGCGCGCCCAGCGCGATGAAGCCCTTCCGCACGGCCCGCTCGCCGCTGTCCGGCACGACGAATTCCTGAAAGTAGGGGAAAACGGCCTCCTCGGCTTCGCGCACCAGCACTCCTTCGGCAATCCACCGGCGTAGCAGAGCCGCCGCCCTGGTGTAGACGTTATCTCCCGCATGGTCGCCGGGGAATCGAGGTCCCAATTCGATGCGCACCAGGTTATAAGGGCTCAAGCCTAAGTAGCGCACTTGCATCTCGGGCGTGATCTTGTCGTAGGGCTGCGTCAGAAGCTTCTCCAGCGGGCCCGCCTGCGGGCTGTAGCGATAGGGTCGGAATGGGAAAATACGCGCCATAGGGAAACCTGTCAGGATAGCAGGGACCGAAGATCTCGCGCTTCAGCGAGGTCTGTACTTGGGGTTGTACTCGCCCTGCGCCGCGAAGCCTCCCAGTTCGGGACGCATCGGCGAGAAGCGCGGGTAACTCTCGAAGATGTCGCCTCCCCCGATCGCGCGCGGATCGCGCTGGGCGCGTAAGACGCTCTCCAGCTCGGTCCTCAATCGGGCCAGGGCCTCCCTGTGGGCGGGCGAATCCGCCAGGTTCTTGGTGCAGCCGGGGTCCTTGCGGATGTCGTAGAGCTCCTCGGCCGGGCGATGAGCGCACGCCAGTTCGAAGAACGGCCGCACTAAGGGGAGCTCGCGGTTCGCCAGGATGTAACGCTTGCTCGGGCTGTCGTCAATGTCGGCGTACAGCGGCGGATCCCCGGCGGGGAACAGCTCAGGCTTGAAGTTGCGCACGTAAAGGTAGTCGTGCGTCCGCAAGGCGCGACTGGGGTAGCCCAGGTTGTCGTAGCGAGCATGGGAGTGTCGCTCGCGACCCGAGAAAGCCTGAGTCCGTTTGGGATCCACACGCCCCGATTTGCCGGACGTCAACACGTCCAGGAAGCTGCGTCCGGTCATGACCTCGGGGATCGGGATTCCGGCGGCCTCCAGGAACGTCGGAGCGAAGTCCGTGAAGCTGATCAGATCCTCGATCGTGCGTCCGCCTTTGACGCGCTCCGGCCACGAGACCGCCAGGGGCACATGAATTCCATATTCGCGGAGGTTCGCCTTGGCAGCCGGGAAGGGCATCCCGTTGTCTGCGGTGACCAGCACCAGAGTGTTCTCCCACTCGCCGGCCTGTTCGAGCAGATCGAGCATGCGGCCGAGGTGACGATCGAACCACTCGATCTCGTAAGCGTAGTCCAGGATGTCGCTGCGCACCTCGCGGCAGTCGGGCAGAAAGGGCGGCACGCGGACGTCGTCCAGCCGCTTGCCCGCGCGCAGGCCGGCCCCCGCCTCGTAGACCCGGTGCGGCTCGTGGCCTCCGTACCAGAAGCAGAAGGGCCGCTCCTTGGGCCGGGCCTTCAAAAACTCCGCGAAATTGGCGGCATAATCGTTTTGGCTGACGCCCTTGGGGGCGGCCATCGTGCGCGCATCGAATGAGGGACCGGCGGGGTTGCGGCTCCAGCCCGCGTCCTTCCAGTTGCACGGTCCCGCGCCTTTGCCGGTGAGGCCCACGAAATAGCCTGCGGCCTCCAGCAGGTCCGGATACACCTGGAACTTCTTGGGAAACAGGCTGGCGTGCGTGCCCGCCTCTTCGAGCTGCCAGTGCGGACGTCCTGTGAGGAGAGCGGCGCGCGAAGGCGCACAGCCCGGCGAGGCGCAGATGGCGTTGGTGAACAGCACGCCGCGCTCGGCGACGCGATCGAAGGCCGGCGTGCGAACCACTTTTTCCCCGGCCACGGAGGCGAAGGGCCAGGACCAGTCATCGGCGACGGCCAGCAAGATGTTGGGACGACGGCGCTCGGCTTGAGTGAGGATCGCCGGTGCGCCGCAAAGCAACTGACGACGACTCAGCAACATCTCGGTAACTCAGTATAAAGGCTTCAGCGTGTCAGAAAAGGCCAGTGACCGACGAAGCGGTAACCGTACCGCGTCATCGCCAACCACAGCAACCCGAGCACAGCGACCAGAATGACCGCCAGCGTGTAGAGGATCTTGCGCCAGGGGAAGCGGCGCTGCTCGCGGTGCAACACCAGCAGATAGCTGGCGAACACGCCCACGAAGTACAGCAGAACCATCGGCACCGAGAACATCATCAGATTGAAGACGTCGGGGGTGGGAGTGATCAGGGCCGCGATGGCGACGATGATCAGGATGGCGTACCGGCTGTTGCGCAGCAAGAAGCGCGGGCTGACGATGCGCAGCAGGGTCAGGAAAAAGATCAGAACCGGCAGCTCGAACACCAGGCCCACGCCCAGGATCACGTTGACGAACAGGTCGAAATACTCGGTCACCGAGACGATGGGCTGGATGCGGATGTCGCGCCCGATGCCCAGCAGGAAGACCAGGCCGAAACGGAAGGCCACGAAGTAGGCGAACAGTCCGCCCAGGATGAACAGCCCTGCCGAGCACAGAATGAAGGGCGCCGCCCAGCGGCGCTCGCGCCGATACAGGCCGGGAGCGATGAAGGCCCAGGCCTGGTAGAGCACCCAGGGCGAAGCCAGAAAGATAGCCGTCAGCATGGGGAGCTTGACCCAGACGATGGAGAACACTTCCATCGGCTTGATCTGGGCCAACCGCGGGTCGCTGATGCCGAGCTGACGCAGAGCGTCCGCCGCCGGCTCGCTGATGATGAGCCAGAGCTGATTGGCGAAGATCAGGCTCAGCAGGAAAGCGACGCCGATGCCCACCAGGCTCTTGATGATGCGTGCCCGCAGCTCCTCCAGATGCTCGAGGAACGACATCCTGAGCATCTGTTCCTCCTCTTCTTCCTCGGGTGTCTTGGGACGCGGCGGAGGAGCGGGCGGCTCGGCGCCTTTGCCGCCTGCGGGCGCAAGGACCGCTTGCGCGCCCGCGGATTCGGCGGCGGCCGCGTCGGCCTCCGGATTGTAGGAGCCGTCCTCTTGATACGGCCCCATCATTCCCGATCCGTATTCTTCGTCGGCGGGAATCGAATCCGGAGAGGGCGCGGTTTCGCTCGCTTCCGGCTCGGCGGAGGAGGCACTGAGATCGTCCCCTGCGTCCGGCGCATCGAGGTCTTCAGGAGGCGCTGAGCCTGTTTGGGCCGGCGCCGGAGTGCTGTCGCCGGCGACGGATTTTCCCTGTGCCGAGGTGTTCTCCTCCTCGGGGTTGCGCTCCCACTGCATGCAGTTAGTTGATCGGTCTCAGAGTTCCCAGCGTCAGAAGTCGGCGACCGGCGGGTCGCTAGCGGGCCGGAGGCCTGCTTGTTTCCCCTCCTGAAGCTCGGTTCGGGCGGCGGCCTCGGCGGCCGGAGCGGCCCCGGCCTCCCCGGCCTCGGCGATGCTCGTGCCCGGTTCGGACTCAGCGCCCTGAGGTGCGGACGCGCTGGCGGTGGCTGGACTGGTCACGGTTGAACCCTCGGAGGCGGATGTCTCCGTGGAAGCGCTATAAGAATCGCTTCCGCTGTCGCTATAAGATCCGCTGTCGTAATACGAGGAGTCGTAATTGTAATCGTAACCCGAGTAATCGTACTCGTAACTGCGAGCGACTTCCTGAATCTCCTGGGTCTCCCGCTCCAGGCTGCTCATTTCACGGTCGAAGGTAGCTTTCAGCTCGCTGGAAGCTCGCCGAAATTCGGTGATTGCCTTACCGATGTTGCGTCCCAGCTCGGGAAGCTTCTTCGGACCGAAGATGAGCAAGGCAAGAAGGAAGATGAACAGCGTCTCTTGCCAGCCCAACGGGCCCATCGGGTTCCTCCTTTTTCGGCGGCGCCTCGGCCGCCCCCAACAGGGACTCTTACATGATACAAAACCGCCGCCTCCGACGTCACCCTCCTGGCCGCATTGCTGCCCGCCAACCAACTCCCATCGGGCCATCGGCGTCGCCGGGCTGCTACCGCCTCAGCCGGCCGCGGCAACCGCTGTGGACGCCCGGATTCCCCGCACCCTCGCGCAGGCTCGCCGCACCACCCCGAGGACCGGATTACGGGCCTGCTCTCTGAAAAATTCCCTCATCTGACCTATTGCTTCGAGCAGAGCAAGATCTTATTGTTGGGGAAGGGAGACGCTTATGGGACCCGCCAGGCTGAGGTTGTCGCTGTTGCTCGTCTGCGTCATGTGCCTCTCGATGGCCTGCGCCAGCCAAACGACCGCCGGTTGGAAAGCTCACAAAGACCCATCGGGTATTTCTCTGGATTTGCCGTCGGGGTGGAAAGTCGTGCGGGATGCCGACTCCGGACGGGTTGAAGTCTCCGGACCAGGGAGCGAGCGTGTCGTTCTCTGGCCGGTTTTCATCGCGGGACAGCTCGATCTAGGCACGGCGGCGGTGGCGCTGCGTAAGCTGGCCGCAACGGTGGCCCCAGGCGCGATCTGGGGAACCCCTCAGGCGGCGGGCCATCAGGCCGTCCGGATCGCCGGCCGACAGCCCGGCAAAGCAGCGGTCGCGGCCTTCACCTGGGTGGGCAGCCCGAAGGGCACCGCGGGCTACGTCTATCTGCTGACCACCCCGGAGGGCGCATACCGTCAGGCCGAGCCCGTCTTCGCGCGCATCCTTTCCAGCTTTCGCATCACCGGCGGTCAAACAGCCCGGCCTGGACCTTCGATCCGCTATGTGCGCTGGCAGGATCCCAGCGAGAATGCCTTCAGCATGGAGGTTCCCGAGGGCTGGTCGGTCAGGGGCGGAATCATTCGCTTCGCCGGCGTGGACGTGCGCGGCGCATGGGAAATCGTCTCGCCCGACGGTCGGATCCGGATCACGGGAGGCGACGCCGAGCTGCCCTACTTCACCGAACCCACGCAGATGCTGATCATGACCGGTTTCCCCGAGGGGAGCTGGTATTCGCCCGGCTACGGGGTGCGCCTCATGGTTCGGCGTTATATCCCGGGTGCAGCCTTCGCGCGAGAGTACGTGATGCTCCGCGCGCCGCGATGGTGCTCGGATGTGACCATCACCGAGAACCGCGACCTGCCCGAAGCGGTGGCGGCCATCAATGCCGTATTCGCGCAGCAGGCCGGATTCGGAGTCGCCATGTCGCTGAGCGCCGGCGAGGCGATGTTCACCTGCGCCCAGCAAGGGCGTCTCATGCGCGGCTACTGCTTCGCGGGAACTCAACGCACGCAGGTGGCGTCCATCGGCGGCGGCATCTGGAATGCGCAGTATCTGGCGACCGTGCTGGCGCCCGATGAACAAACCTCGCTGGCGCGTGAGGTCTTCAATCACACGCTGCAATCCATCCAGCTCAATCCCCAGTGGGTGGCGATGCAGCAGAACATCACCGCAGGCGCCTCCCGTATCGTGAGCCAGACCCACGCCGAGATCTCACGCATCATTGACAGCACCTACTGGAGCCGGCAGGCCACCATGGACGAGATCAGTCGCCGGCGCTCCAACGTCATTCTGGGCGTCGAAGACGTCATTGACCCGCTGACCGGACGGGAGATGAAGGTCGAGAGCGGCTCGAATTATTACTGGATTGACCACCGGGGCACGATCGTGGGAACCGAGACCGATACGCGGCCGAACCTGGATTTCCGCGAGCTGATCCGCCTGCCCTGAACCTGGTTGCCGTGTCGCAAGAATCCGCATCCGGAAGGCCAGGGGCTTCTGACTCCATGATCGGCCGGTGCGTCGGGCCCTATCGCTTGCTGCACAGGTTGGGCGAAGGCGGAATGGGCGTGGTCTACGCCGCCGAGCGCCAGGATGAGATGCGCCGCCGCGTGGCCGTCAAGCTGGTGCGCGGAGCGCTGGAGAATCCTGAGGCCCTGGCGCGGTTCCACACCGAACGCCGCACCCTCGCTGCGCTGTCGCATCCCAACATCGTGACCCTGTTGGACGGCGGGACTACCGAAGAGGGGGCGCCCTATCTGGTGATGGAATATGTCGAGGGATCGCGCCTCACCGATTATTGCCGTGAGCACGCTCCGGGCGTGCGGGAGCGGCTGGCGCTGTTTCTGCAAATCGCCGCCGCTGTGGATTACGCGCACCGGAATCTGGTTGTGCACTGCGATCTGAAACCCGGCAACATCCTGGTGACGGCCGCCGGCGCCGTAAAGCTGCTGGACTTCGGGATCGCCAAGCTCCTGGCTCCCGGAAGCGCCTCTCACCTGACACAGGACGGGCGACGTCCGTTCACGCCGGATTACGCCAGTCCCGAGCAGGTTCGCGGCGCCCCTGTCACCACGGCCACCGATATCTATGGTCTGGGGCTGATCCTTTACGAACTGCTGACCGGCAGCTCGCCCTACCAGGTCCAAACGCAATCTCCTGCCGCCATGGTAGCGGCGATCTGCGTGCTGGATCCGGCGCCTCCCAGTGCTCGCAATCCGCGGCTGGACGCCGATCTCGACGCCATTGTGCTGAAAGCCCTGCGCAAGGAACCTGCCGAGCGCTACGCTTCGGCCGCGCACTTCGCCGAAGACGTGCGGCGTTATCTGGAGGGACGTCCGGTGGCGGCGCGCAAGGGTACGTTCCGTTATCGCGCCGGCAAGTTCATTCGGCGTAACAAGGCCGCGGCCGCAGCCGCCGCTCTCGCGCTTGTGGCGCTGACGGCTGGCATCGGCGGCGTGCTCTGGCAGGCGGGCCTGGCGCAGGCGGCGCGCAGCCGGGCGGAACGACGGTTGGAAGAAGTCCGCAAGCTGACGCGCTTCTTGCTGTTCGACTTCCACGACGCCGTACAGAAGTTGCCCGGTTCGACGCCCGTGCAACAGATGCTCGTAGAGCGCGCCCTGGCGCATCTGGACAGCCTCTCCGCAGAGGCCGGCGGCGACCCCGGATTCCAATTGGAATTGGCTGAAGCCTACACCCGCTTCGGCGACTTGCAAGGCAATCCCTATCAGCCCAACCTCGGGGACACGCAAGGCGCTCTGACCAGTTACGGGAAGGCGCTGGGGATGGCGGAAGCGCTGGTCCGAGAGCATCCTCACGATCCGCGCGCCGTGCGCGTGCTGGCGCGCGTTCACGCCCACACCGGCGACGTCCTGTTCTTGCTGCGCCGCATGCAGGAAGCGACCGCACAGACGCGCCGCGCGATCAGGATCCTCGAGCAGGCGGCGGCGCGCGCCCCGCGCGATCTGCTGACGCGCATGGAGCTGGCCTCCACGCTCGAAGGTCTCGGCGACCAGCTCGATCAAGGTCTCAGCGACCGCGCGGGCGCTTTGCAATGTTTCCGCCAATCGCTGGCTCACTGGCAGGAAGCGGCCCGCCTGGATCCCTCCAACCTACGAGCCCGTCGCGCACTGGCCGGCCTGAACATGAAGGTGGGACAGGTGCTCGCCGAAAGCGACCCGCGCGGCGCATTGGACCGCTTTCGCCTGGGCCTGGCCGCCCTTGAGGCCCTGCCGGCCTCGGAGCGCGGAACAACGCCCGTCCAACGGCTGGCTGCCAGCCTGCACCGCCGCAAAGCCGACTGTCTCTGGCAGACGGGCGACGCGAGGGCGTCGCTCGAGAGCTATCGGCAGGCCGCTGACATTCTGGGAGCCCTAGCGGCGCTCGACCCCGCCAACAGCCGGGCGCAGTTCGATCTGGCGGTTACGCTCAGCGACGCCGGACAGGCCATGGAGACCCTGGGCGACACGGCAGGCGCCATGGGCTCCTACGCCAGAGTGGCTGACGCTCTGGAGCGTCTGCTCAAAACGGACCCTCAGAATCTCACCTGGCAGTCGCACTACGCGGAGATTCTGGTGCGCATCGGCAGTTTGCTGGTGAAGACCGGGCAGCGCGAGGAAGCCCGGCGCCAGACGGCGCGCGGCCTGGCGATCGCCCGGCAGTTGGCGGCCAAAGCCGATACGCCCGCGCGCGAGCTGACCCGCGCCGCTCGGTTGCTGGTCTATTGCCAACCGCCCGAGCTGCGCGATCCCGAAGCCGCCCTGCGTTACGCGCAACGCGCCGTCGAGTTGACGCAATTCAACGACGCCTACGCGCTGGACACACTTGCAGAAGCCCAGTTGCAAGCCGGAGACGCCGAAGGCGCCCGCGTCACGATCGAGCGCAGCCTGGCTTTGATTCCGGCGACGCCGGGCGAGCCCACACCCTGGCTCCGCGGCCTGCTGGAAAGCAAGCGGACGCGCTTGCCGCGCCGGTAAGGCGGAACGTCGCCGGCCTATCTGGCGAGAAGCACCACGATGCTGCGGCCTTCCACCGGGCACACGCGGCCCGCGAATTCCGGCTCGAGCCCCTCCTCGAAGATGTCCCGGGGCGGCTCGGCGGCAGTGTCCACCGCCTTGTGCCAGCGGCGTCCGGGAATCTCCGGAACCTCGAAATCGAGCCGCTCCCAATACATGTTCATCATCACGTGCAGGTCCGGCTGGCCTTCCAGTCCGCCCAGCGTGAACGCCAGCACGCGTGCGTTCGGATCGTCAAAGCCGGGTTGGCCCAGCCGACAGCCATGCCAGGCGACGTCCGGGACGCCGCGGTCGTCCGGCTGCCCTGTGAAGAAGCGGCCGGAGCACAGCGTCGCATGGCGCTTGCGAAACGCGATCATCAGGCGGAAAAAGCGGAACAGATCGCGGTTGGTTGTGAGCAGGTTCCAATCGAACCAACTGACCGCGTTGTCCTGGCAATACGCGTTGTTGTTACCGAGCTGGCTGCGCCGCACCTCGTCGCCCATCAGAATCATGGGGACGCCCCGCGAAAGCAGCAGAATGGCGGCGAAGTTGCGAATCTGGCGTTGGCGCAAGGCTTCGACGGCCGGATCATCGGTCGGGCCCTCGACGCCGCAGTTCCAGCTCAGGTTGTCGTCGGTCCCGTCGCGATTTCCCTCTCCGTTGGCTTCGTTGTGCTTCTGGTTGTAGGACACCAGGTCGTTCAGCGTGAAGCCGTCGTGGCAGGTCACGTAGTTGATGCTGTTGACGGGCAGCTCGCCCTGGGGTTCGTATAGGTCCGCGCTGCCCCCGATGCGCCAGGCCACCGCGCCCGCCATGCCGGGGTCTCCTCGCACGAAGCGCCGGACGTCGTCGCGATAGCGCCCGTTCCATTCCGCCCAGCGGTAGCCGGGGAAACGCCCGAGTTGATAAAGGCCGGCCGCATCCCAGGCCTCGGCGATGATTTTGGTTTCGGCCAGCGTTTCATCCAGCTCGATCTGCCAGACCAGGGGCGGGTTGGCCAGCGGCAGCCCGTCCTCGCCGCGCGCCAGCACCGAGCCCAGATCGAAGCGAAAACCGTCCACGTGCATTTCCCGCACCCAATAACGCAGACATTCGATGATGAATTTCTGCACGATGGGGTGGTTGGAATTGATGGTGTTGCCGCATCCGGTAAAGTCCAGGTAATAACGGCGGTCCCACGGGACTAAGTGGTAGTAAGTGCTGTTATCTATCCCCTTGAAGGAGAAAGTCGGTCCCAGATGGTTTCCTTCGTCCGTGTGGTTGAACACCACGTCGAGGATAACTTCGATACCCGCCCGATGGAGCGCCTTGACCATATCCCGAAATTCCGTGGCGTGCCGTCCTTCTTCGGGCGCGACGCAGTAAGCCGATTGCGGCGCAAAGAAACTTACGGTGCTGTAGCCCCAGTAATTGCGCAAAGCCGCGCCGTCCACTTCGCGCAGGGTCTGCTTGACGTCGAAGTCAAAGATGGGCATCAATTCCACGGCCGTGACGCCCAGCTCCTTGAGATAGGGAATTTTCTCCACGATGCCGGCGAACGTGCCGGGATGTTGGACTCCCGAGCTTTCCGCCCGTGTGAAGCCCCTGACGTGCATCTCGTAAATCACGGTCTCATTCATGGGGCGGCGCAGTGGGCGATCTCCCTCCCAGTCGTAACCGGAAACGTCAATCACCACTGAGCGCATGGCGGAGCGGAGATTGTCCTCCGGTCCGCAAGCCGCTGCCCGGTCCCACAGCGTATCCGTGTTGCCGCGCGCGTAAGGATCAATCAGCACCTTGTTGCGGTTGAAGCGGTGGCCTGCCGGCGGATTCCAGGGTCCGTCCACGCGGTAGGCGTAGTGCACGCCGGGTTGCAAGCCCCGCACGAACACATGCCAGAAATGGAACGTTTTGTTGACCCGTTCCGACAGGCGGATGGTCTGGAAGGGCTCCGGGGAATCGTGCGATTCGAACAGCAGCAACTCGACGCCCGTAGCGTTGCGGGAAAACAGAGAAAAATTCACGCCGTCGGCTGTGATGCTGGGGCCTACCGGGTGGGGCCGGCCTTTTTCGACCGGATACGGCGGTGCGGGCATAGCATCCCCTCCTTTCGCCTCGCCCCTCCAGGCTAGCGCATTTCGCGGATCGTGGCCGGGCGCGCCGCACAGGCCGATCCGCACGGCTACTTGCTGTGCGGTTTGGCGCCCGCGGCGGGCTTGGCTGCGGGGGCTGTCTTCGACGGCTTCGCCGCGGAAGCTTTCTTCTCCGGCTTGCCCGGCGCCGGCCGGGGCTTGGCGGAGGCAGTCGGCGCTTTTACCGGCGCGTACAGCCGGCGGTACATCTCGGCGTTGCGCAGCACGGCGGTGACGTAGTTACGCGTTTCCGTGAAAGGGATGGTCTCGATGAATTCGGCAGGCTCTTCGAATTCCGACCAGGTCAGCCAGCGCTCGGCGCGGTTCGGGCCGGCGTTGTAAGCCGCCAGTGCAACTTCCATGCGACCCTGGAACTTATCCAGAAGCGAGCGCAGAAAGTAAGTTCCCAGGCGGAGATTGACGGACGGCTGAAAGAGCATGCTGGTGCGGTATCTGCGCAAGCCGAGCTGGCGCGCGAGAATCCGCCCTTGCGAAGGCAGGATTTGGGCCAGACCGTAAGCGCGGGCCGGCGAGACCGCCCCGGGGTTGAATTCCGACTCCTGGCGAATCAGGCCCGCGATCAAGAAGGGATCCAGACGCTGCCGGCGGGCGTGGGTTGCGATGAGAGAACGGTGGGGGAAAGGAAACAGAAACGTCCAGAATTGTTTCGGCGCCTGTTCGCGCCGGAACGTCAGGTTTCCGGGCACAAGATCTTTCAACGTGCGAAGCACGCGGTGCACCGGGGCCGTGGCGCTCATCACGCGCGCCAGTTCCAGCGCCACGACATGGGGCTGGCCGTCCGCCCCGGCTCCGAAGCGCAGCTCCTCTTCGCGGAGCGCGTCCAGCCCCGCCGCACCCAACAGACGGGCCCGCTGGAGGCGCAGCCGCACCGGCGGCGAGGGATCGAAGCCGTCGGCCGTGGAGCGGTCCGGCCAGGCAATCTTGTCCAGAAACGCGGCTACTTCCGCCGAGGGCGAGGCCTGCGCCGGCTCCGCTCGTCGGAGTCGTTCCCCCGCCGCGTGGGCGTAGTAGTAATTCGGGAAGCGTTCCCGCAGCGCCTCGTACCAGGTCCGGGCGGCGCCCGGCGCCCCCTGCCTTTCAGCGAGCCTTCCCAGGAAGTACAACGCCGCGGCGGCTTTTTCCGAGCCCGGATAGCGGCTCAGATGCTCGCGCAGGAAGTTCGCGGCCTCGGCTCGCCGACTCAAATAGAAATGCCACGTTACTTTCCAGTGGCAGTAAGAAGCCTCATCAGCGTTGGGAAAGCTTTCATAGCAAGCCCGGTACAGAGGAACGTACTTATCCGGCTGATTTTCCAGTAAGTAGCGATTTCCCGCATTGACCAGCGCCTTCAGGCGCCACAGCGACCTCGGATACAGGGCTCCCAGCCGCTCCACCAGGCCCAGCATCTCATCGTCGCGGCCCAGCCGGCGCGCGCATTCCGCCAGGTAGTAAAGCCGCTCGGCGTCCGCTTCCGGATCCGCCGCCTCGATGGACCGCAGATAGTCGTAAGCGGGCTTGGTATCGTAATCGAAATACATCGCGGCGCCGACCCGAACGCGAGCCAGCTCCCGCTCCTTGCCGCCGAGCTGGCTGCTGAGCGCCTCGTATTCCAGGCGAGCTCTGCGGTACTGGCGAGCGCGCAACCACGCCTCAGCGCGCGCGAGCATTTCCTGGGGCATGGGAGGCGGGTAGTTCTCTCCCAGCCGCGCGCGCAGCCGCGCCAGTTCCTTTTCCGCGGTGGCCGCTTCGGGCGCTGCCGGATGCCGGTAGTACACGTGCTGATAGGCCGCTGCCGCCGCCGGCAGATTGCCGGCGGCCTCCAGACAGGCAGCCAGCAGCATCTGGGCTTCCGGTTGCGGCAGTTCCGCGAGGCGGGACCGCAGTAAGCGCACGCCCTCCTGCGGCGTCCCCGCGGCCAGGTGGATGCGGGCCGCCAGCAAGGCAGCCTTGCCCGCGAGCGGCGAGGCGATGGGTGCCTTCCAGACCGCCTCCAGCTCCCGCAGCGCAATGGAGTGATTTCCGGCGTCGAACTCGGCTACCGCCAGCCAGTAACCCACGTAATCGGCAAGCTGCGGCACTCCCGCACGCGCAGCGCGCAGGTGCTGAGCCGCCTCCTGGTAGCGCTGTTGCTCGGCCGCTTTGACTCCCGCGCTGAAGCGCGCGAGGGCCGGGACAGGTTCGGCACGCAGAAGCAAGCTCGACAGCCAGCCCAGGAGGGCGCCGACAACCGGCCTAAACCAGCGGCCCCGGATAGTCTTTCCCGAGTAAGGCAGCGTCCTCATGGGCCAGTGTGCGGACCAACTCCTGGTGCAGGTAGTCCACCATGGTCGGCGAGGCGTCCAGAAATTGCTCCCGAAAGGCCGCGCGCGCCGCGTCAATCTCGGATTTCAACGCCGAGTAAAGGTTGCGGTTGGCGCGTCCTCGAGCCACCGCCTCGCTCTTGTACAGGCGCATCTCAGCGGCCTGAACCCGTGCAAAGCGCTGAGCGCGCAAATGCAGTTCCTGATCCTCGCGCGAAAGCTGCGACCAATCCGGCAGCGGGCGCGGCGCGGCCGGCGCCTCGGGTGGTGCTGCCGCCGGCGCTGACGCGACTTCGCGAACCTCGACCCGCAGACCTCCTCCCGCCAGCAGGGCGACCAGCTCGAGGCCGGCTGCATCCGCCGCGCCATCCTCGTTGTCGGCGTAGAGCACTGCGACGACGCTTCCTGCGCTGGTCACGGGGACCAAGCAGGCGCGGCTGTCCGGGCTCTCGCCGAACACCGCCGTCAGCGCTTCGGTGAGTTCACCGCGCGTCCGCTGGGCGATCACGGTATCGCGGTTCTCGACCGCACTGGCCAGGGCAGGGGCTGATCCGAGTGGCAGATCCAGAGCGCAGAACTGATCCCTGGCGTCCTCCGTCAACCCACGCGCATCTACCGCACGTAGCCTTTCTCCTTCTACAGCCAGCAACGCCACCCGGCGAGAGAACACGCTCGCGGCATCCAGCAGCGCCGAGGCCCACAACTCGAAGGTGTCCGCGTAGCGCAAACGCCGTACCGCTTCATCCAGTGCGGCTGTCAGCTCGTGGCGCGCCGCCTCCCGGACCGTGCGGCGCTCTGCCTCCAGCGCCTGCTGGAACCGTTCCCTGAACGTGGTGGCCAGTTCTGTCAGTCGCTCCTGAAAGGCGTACTCCAGAGCCCGCCAGAACCCCTGGAGCTGCTCCAGGGCCGCCCCTTGTCGCTCGGCCAGCATCTGGTCCAGCTCAAGGGAAAGGGAATTGGCGGGGCGAAGCTCCATGGAGATGGCTTGCACCTTCATTGTAGCGGAACCGGCCCCGGACCTCGCGTTCAACGCCTCTCGAGCCGTTCGATCCTGGGCGGCCACAGCGCCACTGCCAGCCGGATCTGCTTGACCTGGTTCGAGAGTTCAACGTTCAGGCGTCCGTCCGCCGTGCTACGACACTCGCCGCGAAGAATCTCACCGCCCTCGACCGCCTCCAGGTCCTCGATTCTCAGGCGCGGCGCGCCCCGTACGAAGCGCAATGCAAAGCGACCGGCAATCCGCTCGAACGTGGTTTCGGGGGTCAGCTCCACGGAATAGCCCACAAAGGATCCCTCCGACCGTAAGTTGGCCAGTAACTCTTCACCGAGACCCGAGGTTTCCAGGATTCCCTCGGCGCTCCACTGACCTCCGCTCCAATCCATGGGGCCGATCACTCCGGCAAGACGGTAGGAAGGGGCCGCTCTTCGCAAATCTGCTTCGAACCGTCCGGCCAGTTTGGCCTGACCGGACTGTGCCGTGATGCCGGAGATTTCCACACGCAGGCCGTCCCAGAGCATCCGCCCGCGCACTTCGGAAGCAACCTCGGCTCCGGCGAACCGCAGCGAGTCCACTCGGAAAACCGCTTCCGCTCGACGTAGCGCCAGCCAATCGGGGGCCGGAGCGCGCCCCAGCCGCAACGCTCGCGCCAGCAAACCCCGCCGGCGATCCAGGGCGGGGGCCAGCAAGCGTTCCAGTTCGGTCACCTCAAGATCGCGGATCTCCAGCCGGAGTCGGTCCGGCCATCGGGCTCTTTCGCTCCGCACATAGTCGGCCTGAAAAGGGACGGGACCGACGGCAGCGTGCACCTGCTCGAAGCCGGCCTCATCCGGCGTGAGGCGCAGACGGGCCTCCGCCACCTGCACAGGGGCGGCGAGTCCGGGCGCCTTCAACTCGGTGTTCTCCACACGCACGGCTCCGGACCACCGCACCGGCTCGCCGCCGGTTTGCTCTCGACGGAGCTCGCCGCTCCAGAAACCGCCTCGGCAGGCCTGGAGGATGGGCACGGTCTCCAAACCCGGCACTGGACCGAAGCCCTCCGCGGCGATCGGCCAGCGTTCTCCGCCGATGCGCAGGCTCAGCACGGAACGGGCTCTCGAATACGTCCCCTCTAACGTTAAAGTGGACCTGTCGGGCCTCTTGATAACCCAGGGACCGAATCCGATTTGGTCCCGGTCCAGCGTCAGCGAGGCGCGGGCGCAAGAGACCGTGGGCCGGCCGGGCATCGCCAGCGTCACTTTGGTGGCAAGAAGAGTTCCGCGAAGCCCGCCGGAGGGGGAATACCCGATTGCACCCTCGGCGGACCCCTCCAGCGCCAGGGTTTCCGGCGCCGAGAAGCCTGCTACCCGAAGCACGCCCGGGGCCAGCTTCAAGGGAAAACTGTGGAACGTCGCCAGCAAGGCCCAGCGCGGCTCGGCCAGATAGTCGAACAGACGGAGGTGTAAGCGCACCGGTAAGCCCCCTTCCGGCGTGGCTTCCAGGGCGAGGCTCTGTGCCGGGAGGTTCAACCGGCCTCGGTAGCTGAAGTCCCAGTTACCACCCAGTGGCGGCATCAGATCCCAGCGTCGGAAGTCGCGGAGTTGAGCTTTGCCGGTGATCTCCAGAGCATTCAGTGGTCCCGCTACGCGGGCTCGCGCTGTGAGATGGCCGCGCAGCTTCAGGTCCCGACCCGCCAGCAGCGCGCTGACTTCCTCCAGATAGCTCTTCTCCAGGTCGAGAACCAGTTCCAACCGCTGGCCCGGCTGCCACCGCCCCCTGCCTGCGATCCGGCCCAATCCGTAAGCCGGACGATCGGTGCGCGCCGGGTTCCCGGAAAAGCGCAGGCTCCAATCGGACCGTCCCCCCTCCGGGGGCGTGATGTCCAGGTCTGCGTCCGTCAAATACAAGACCGACTTGACGTCGCCGAACTTGAAATTGATGCGCCCGGACCGCACCCCGATGGACGGCAGCCGAGACCGGCGCGGCGCCGCCGGAGTCAGTGCGCGGCTCAGCAGTTCCTCGAAATTCCACGGCCCGGCGGCGGGCTTCACCAGATTCACGCTGGGCTCGACCAGGCGCAGCGAAGCAAACTCCAACCGTCGCGACCACAGGCTGCCGAGAGCCACTCGGGCTTCCAGAGCCGTCACGTAGGCCAGCGGCTCCCGTCCGGCGCGCGGGTCGTCGTAGATCACCACGTCGCTCAGGGAAACGCCGGGTCCGCGCCACAGGTCCAGGCGCACCTTGCCCACCACCACCCGGCGGTTCAGCTCGGTTTCCAGGATCGCCTGGATGCGCTGACTGTAGCGATCCAGATTCCAGTACGGCGCCGCCACGACCGCCGCCACCGCAGCCGCCGCGGCCGCGATCGCCCCGCGCCGGAACATTCTCATCCGAGCTTCCATGGCAGGAGCGGCTGCCCCGTCAGCCGCGCGTAGGCCTCCGGATCGTCCACGTCTTCGGCCACACCAGGATCGTCCACCTCCAGGTAACAGATCCGGGGGGCGTGGCGGCGAATGACGATGCGGGCTTGCGAATCCGCGGGCTCGGCTAACATCTCGGCCCCGATCTCGCGCGCGCAGCAGACCGGATGTCCTCCCTTTCCCCGGTATCGTGGAACCACCACCGGCGCTCGCGTCGCACGGAACGCCTCCGCCAACGCCGCTACGGTGGCCGGTTTCACGGTAGGGCAATCCACGGGCGTGAACAGAAAGCCCTCCGCCTCTTCGGGCAACGCGGCCAGCGCGCATTGCAGGGAGCTGAACTGGCCTCGTTCCGGCGCCGGATTCACCAGGAAGCGGGCTTGCTCGGCGCGACTGGTGCGCGCGGCGACCTCCTGCCGGCCGGCGGGATCCAGCACCACCAGCACCGGCGAGCACTCCCGAGCCAGCAGGCCGATGAGACGGTCCAGGAAAGTTTCGCCCTCGTAGCGCAGCAACGCCTTTCGGACGCCCATGCGCCGAGACGCTCCTGCGGCCAGGATGATTCCGGCAAGCTTCACTGCGACAAGCGGCTGAAGCGCTCTTTCAGCACGATGGATTTCGACAGCTCGCGCCAGGCGGATTCCGCGCGTCGTCGCACGGCGATCATTTCCGCCACCACGGAAACGGCGATCTCTTCGGGGGTCACGGCCCCGATCTCCAGCCCCATGGGGGCAAAAAGCCGCTCAAAGGCCGACGGCGCCACGCCTTCCTTTTGCAGCTCCTTCACGATAGCGATGACCTTGCGCCGACTGCCGATCATGGCGATGTAGCGCGCCGGCGTCGTTAAAGCCCAGGCCAGCACGAGTCTGTCATCGCGATGCCCGCGCGTCACGATGATCAGGTAGGAATGCTCGGTGATTTTGAGCCTGGCGAAGGTCTCCTGGTATGGGCCGGCGTAGATCTCCGCCGCCTCGGGGAAGCGTTCTCGATTGGCGAATGCCTCGCGGTCATCCACGACCGTGACCGCGAAGCCGGCCAGGTCGGCGATCTTCGCAAGGCTCTTGGAGATATGTCCGGCTCCGAAAATCACAGCCTGCGGTTGGGGCAGGATGGGTTCGATATAAACCTCCAGTTGGCCGCCGCAGATCAGACCGTTGTCGTAGACGGCATCCTGATCCAGGGTGAAGCTGAGCAGCCGGGGGGCCTCGCTGGCCAGCGCCTCGCGCGCGGCGTTCCAGACCTCGGCCTCCACGCAGCCGCCGCCGATCGTGCCCAGCGCGGAGCCGTCCTCGCGGATCAACATCTTGGCGCTGGGGAAACTGGGGATCGAGCCGCGAGCCTGAATGATCGTCGCCAACGCGCATTTCTGGCCGCTGCGGCGCAACCTCACCAATTCCTCATACACATCCACAGCAGGCGATTATAGCACCCGTCGAGCCGTCCTCCTGGTTTTGTAAGGCGCTTCCTGCGGCGCGACTCTTAATCAGGCCGGACCACTCGGCCCTCGGCCGCGATGGATACCGCCCGCTGCCCGATTCGTGGCGCTACCGGCAACCGGGCTTCAGATTTTTGATATCATCGCCTGTGCCACGGGCGCTGGTCTTCGACCTGGACGGTGTGATTGTGGATTCGAACCCGGTGCACGTCGAAGCGTGGGCGCGATACCTGCAATCCCACGGACGGAGCCTTCCACGCGGCGCCGGCCGCCTGATCTTCGGCCGACGCAACGATGAGATCGTCCGCGATTTCTTCGGAACGGATTTGCCGGAGCAGGAAATCGCAGCCCACGGGGCGGCCAAGGAGGCTGTGTATCGGGAGTTGATGCGCTCGCGCCTCCGCGAGAGGCTGACGCCCGGTGTGGAAGACTTCCTCAGGCGTCACTCCGGCGTGCCCATGGCGTTGGCCAGCAACGCCGAACGCGCCAATGTGGACTTCGTGCTGGAGGGCGCCGGGCTGCGTCATTTCTTTGCCGTGGTGCTCGATGGCGGCCAGGTTGTGCGCCCCAAGCCGTTCCCGGACATCTACCTGGAGGCGGCCAGGCTCCTGTCGGTGCGCCCGCAAGACTGCATTATCTTCGAAGATTCCGAGGCCGGCGTCCAGGCGGCGCGAGCGGCTGGGGCCAGGGTCGTGGGTCTGTTGACAACGCACCGGGAACTGCACGGTGTTGACCTGGCCATCCGCGATTTTCTGGCGCCGGAGTTGGAGGTATGGTTGGGGGCGCAGGGATTGTCGCGCTGAGCGTTCCTCTGGCGGGCGGCTCGTTGTCGGCAGCCTGCGCAGTGGCCCTTCAGGGAGCCGCGGGCTTGCGAGCCGTTGGCCCGAGTGCCGCAGTCTACCGTCGCTGGCAGGTCAGTCCCGAGTTGTTCCTGGCCACGCTGGCGGCGCTCAGCCTGGTGCTGGTGTTATGGTGGGCGCGCGGGCGCCGTTTGGAAGTTCAGCGGCGGATCATCCAGACCTTGTTCCGATTAGGCGAGGACGTCAGCGGCGCGCCTTCGCCGGCGGAGATTCTGCGGCAGATGCGAGCTGTCCTACCTCGACTGCTAAGAATTTCCGGCGTGCGGATGTACATCTACAACCGAGCCGCCAACAGCCTGGAGGAGGTGGAAGTCAACCCCGAGTTTCGTGCTGTCTCCATGCCCCTGGACAACCCGCAGGGCCTGGTTCCAGCGGCGGCTGCGGCCTGTGTGCGCAACCAGGTCTTGCTGGCCATCCCGAACGTCCGCCGCAGCCCGTTTCTGCGCCACAAAGGCGAGCCTGAGGGCGTGCAGGCGCTCATGTTGGTGCCCATGATGACCCAGGGAGAGATCCGCGGCGTGCTCGTTCTCTACGATCTGGAGCGCGCTCGGCCTTTCAGCGTTGACGAGCAGGTGATGGCGCAGCACCTGGCCAACCAGGCTGCCATCGCCCTGCGGCTCATGGAGGAACAGACCGTTCACGAGCAGCTCTCGCGCACCGAGAGGCTGGCGGCCGCCGGCCAGTTGCTCTCCGGCGTCGCCGGCGAACTGCGCCAGCCGGTGGAAAACATCGTGCGCATGACGGAGTCCTTCCTCTACCGCCGGCGGGGCCCGATCAGCGAAGAGGAGATGCGCGTCATCGCGGTGGAGGCTGAAAAGGCGGCCGAGATTCTCTCGCGCCTGGTCTCCTTCAGCCAGCCGGAGCGCGGCCAGGCCAAGCCCGTGGACTTACGCGACCTGCTGCGCACCCTGGTGGAATTCCGGCGCCATGACTGGATGGTGCGCGGGCTGGAAGCTCACGAGCAAATCGGACATGACCCGGTCTGGGTCTTGGGCTCACGCGGGCAACTCGAGCGCGTCTTCTTGAATCTGTTGATGCATGCCGAGCAAGCACTGGCGGACTCTCCCGAAAAGCGGCTGGCTGTGAGTCTGGCTGTGCTGGGACGCCGCGCCCTGGTCGAGATCGCCTACAGCGCTGCTGCTTCCCGGCCTCGCACCGCGGAGGATCGCAGCGAGACCAGCGTGCTGATCGAAGGCGTGGTGCGCGGGATCATTCAGAGCCACGGCGGCGAGACGCGCTTGGTCCGGCTGCCCGACGGAACCTCTCGCATGGAGGTGGAGTTGCCCTTGGCGCCCGACCGCGTCGCCACGCGCCCGGCTTTGATGGGCGAGGCATTCACGCCCCGGTTGGCCACCGTCTTGCTGGTCGAACCCGACCCCGGCGCGCGCGAGAAAATGCTGACTCTGCTGGGTCGCAGGGGATACCGCGTGGTCCCGGTGAGCAGCGGCGAGCAGGGTGTGGACCTGGTGCAGCGGCTGCGCTTCGATCTGGTCTTCTGCGCCGCGCAACTGCCCGGATTGAATTGGATCGAGCTGTTCGAGAACATCCGCAGCCGCATCCGCGCTTTTATTCTCGTCACCCAGGGCTACGACCCCGAGTTGACGCGCCGTTTCCCCGGCCACGAGTTGCACCTGCTGCCTTACCCGATCGTCGAGCTGGAATTGGAGCGTCTCCTGCTCTCGTTGGAGTCCAGCGTCCAGCCCGGCAGCTCGGCGCGCCCGGGCGCCTGACGGGCGATGGAGCCGGCGCCTACCGGGCGGCCTCGGTCCGTGGCGTTCCGCCGACCGCAGCTCAGTCTGCACAGGCTGCGCGCGCCCGCTCGCCCGTCATACTGTCGGCTCCGAGCGCTCCGTCGCTGCGCCCTCGGGCGGCCTTATGCCGGCATAACGAAAATTTATCGAAGGCCCCTCTTGCATTTCCCGGACTTTTGCGTTACCCTGTGTACCAATGAGGTCGGCGCGCCACGATGACGCAAGCTCACGCGCCCGCCTCGTCTCCTCGCTGAGCCTCATTCTGGTCGTCATTATTATCATTCGCATCGGGGTCATCGTAGCTGGCCCCGCCTGACCGGACTGGAGGAGAAATCCCAGGGCCGTTGGGCGGGGCGAGATAGCCCAGCTCGATGGCCTTTTTTGTTGTTAGGAGAACAAACCTATGGCGACAAAGACCACAGCCAACTTAATGAGCGGCGCTCGGATGCTGGTGGAATGCCTGACGCGCGAAGGTGTAGAGTGCATCTTCGGTTACCCCGGCGGCGTGACCCTGCCGCTGTACGACGTCATGTACGACCACCCGATACGCCATGTGCTCGTGCGCCACGAGGAGAACGCCGCCTTCGCCGCTTCCGGCTACGCCCGCGCCACCGGGCGCGTGGGCGTCTGTTGCGCCACCTCGGGCCCCGGCGCCACCAACCTGGTCACCGGCTTGGTGGACGCCCTGATGGATTCCATCCCCATCGTCGCGATTACGGGGCAAGTGGCCTCTAAGCTGATCGGCAGCGACGCGTTTCAGGAAGCGGATACCTTCGGCATCACGCGCTCCTGCACCAAGCACAACTACCTGGTCAAGAATCTCCAGGATTTGCCGTCGGTCATCCACGAAGCCTTCTACATCGCCTCGACCGGCCGGCCGGGTCCCGTGCTGGTGGACATTCCCAAGGACGTTTTCCAGGGCCAGGCTCACTACGCTCCGGTCTCCAGCATTCACCTCCCGGGCTACAAAGTGGTCACCGAAGGGCACACCGGTCAGATTCGTCGGGCGGCCCAGATGATGTGGGAAGCCGAACGACCGCTGGTCTACGCCGGAGGCGGCATCATCAGCTCGGGCGCCTCGGCCGAACTGCGCGAACTGGTCGAACTGTTGGACGCGCCGGCCGTGCTGACGCTGATGGGTTTGGGCGCCCTGCCGGGCGATCATCCCAACTTTATTTCCATGCCCGGCATGCACGGTTCTTACGCCGCCAACATGGCCATGACCCATACGGATCTGCTCATCGCCCTGGGCGTGCGCTTCGATGATCGTGTGACCGGACGTCTGTCGGCTTTCGCGCCTCACGCCAAGGTGATTCACGTGGACATTGACTCGGCGGAAATCGGCAAGAATCGGGCGGCCGACCTGCCCATTGTTGGCGACGCGCGGCGGGTGTTGACCAAGCTCCTCAAAATCCTCAAAGACACCGCCGGCGAACGAGAACGAAAGGCCGCCGCCCGCCAGGCTTGGTGGCGGCGCATTCGCGCCTGGCAAAACGAACACCCTTTGGTCCCGGTTTTCTCCGACACGGAGATCAAACCGCAGCACCTGATGGTCGAAATTGATCGCATTGCCCGTGGCGAAGCCATCGTCACCGCAGACGTGGGCCAGCATCAGATGTGGGCCGCCCAGTTCATCCGCTTCCGTCACCCCCGGCACTGGCTGTGTTCCGGCGGCTTGGGCGCCATGGGATTCGGCTTGCCGGCCGCCATCGGAGCCCAATTCGCCTGGCCCGATAAGCTGGTGATCGCCGTGTTGGGCGACGGCGGCTTTCAAATGTCCATCCCCGAACTGGCGACCATCGCCTCCAACCGACTGCCCGTGAAGATCATCATCTGCAACAACGGGTACCTGGGCATGGTGCGCCAGTGGCAGACGCTGTTTTACAACAACCGGCTGTGCGCGGTGGCCATGGATGGTTTCCCGGATGTCGAAAAACTGGGCGCCGCTTACGGGATCCCGGCACGCACCATTGATCGGCCCGAGCAATTGGCGCCCGCGCTGGAGGCCGCTATTCGGGAGCCCGGCCCCTACTTGCTGGACGTGCGGGTCTCGCCCGAAGAGAACGTTTATCCCATGGTGCCCGCCGGAGCGGCCCTCAACGAAATGGTGCTCGGTCCGCCGCAGCCGGCCGCGGTTCCCAAATAGGAGGACGACATGCTTCAGGTCATCTCCCTGTTGGTCGAAAACAAGCCCGGCGCTCTGATGCGGATCACGGGTGTGCTCAGCGCCCGGGGCTACAACATCGAAAGCCTCACGGTGGCGCGCACCCTGGATCCGACTCTGTCGCGGATGACCATCGTCGTAGACGTGGATCCCAACTTGCGCCGCCAGGTCATCAAGCAGATGAACAAGCTGATCAACGTCCTCCAGGCCAGCGACCTGACCGAAGAGCCGGCCGTAGCTCGCGAGATGGTCCTGTTGCGCGTCCGCGCGCCTCTGGAAAGCCGCACCGCAATCCTCAAAGAAGCCGAGATCTTTTCCGCCCGCGTGGTGGATTCCTCGGTGGAAGGCTTCGTGCTGGAAGCCTCCGGCGACCCCGAGAAGCTGGATGAGTTCATTGACGTCATGCGGGCTTACGGTGAGATCGAAGTCACTCGCTCGGGCATGGTGGCCGTCTCGCTGGAATCCAAGCGCTTGCGCCTCTCGCCTCCGGTGCCCACTCGGGCCGAGCAGGACAACGCGAGCGCCGACCGATACCTGAATGTTCCCACTCCCTGACTCTCATTAGGAGATCCAATGGCAAGACGCTTCTACGAACAAGACGCTGACTTGAGTTCCTTGAAAGACCGGACGGTGGCCATCATCGGCTACGGCAGCCAGGGCCACGCCCACGCTCTCAACCTTCGTGATTCCGGCCTGCGGGTGGTGGTGGCCGAAAAAGCAGGCGCGCCCAACTGGGACAAAGCTCAGGCCGCCGGCTTCCAGGTGGTCTCCGCCGCCGAAGCCGCGCGGCTGGGCGACGTCATCATGATCCTGGTTGCGGACATGCACCAGCCCGCCCTCTACCGCGAGGAGATCGCGCCGCAGTTGGTTGCCGGCAAAACCCTGATGTTCGCCCACGGTTTCAATATCCATTACGGGCAAATCGTCCCTCCGCCGGACGTGGATGTCTCGATGATCGCCCCCAAAGCCCCCGGGCATCGCGTCCGTGAGCTGTTCAAAGAGGGCGTCGGGGTGCCGGCGCTGGTGGCCGTCTATCAGAATCCCTCGGGCCAGGCTCTGGAGCGCGCGCTCGCCTACGCGAAGGCGCTGGGATGCCTGAAGGCCGGCGTCATCGAGACGACTTTCAAGGAGGAGACCGAAAGCGACCTTTTCGGCGAACAGGCGGTGCTGTGCGGCGGCGTCAGCGAGCTGATTCGCGCCGGTTTCGAGACGCTGGTCGAGGCAGGCTACGCCCCCGAAATCGCCTATTTCGAATGCCTGCACGAGCTGAAACTGATCGTGGATCTGATTCAGGAAGGCGGGCTCAGCTACATGCGCTATTCGGTTTCCGACACCGCCGAATACGGCGATTACACGCGCGGCCCGCGGGTCATCAACCAGGCGGTGCGCGAAGAAATGCGACGCCTGCTGGCGGAAGTGCAATCCGGGCAGTTCGCCCGCGAGTGGATCGAGGAGTACACCAAGAACGGTTTGAAAAATTTCCTGGCGATGCGTGAAGCGGCCCGCAACCAACCGCTGGAAGTTGTGGGTCGCGAGCTGCGCCAGATGATGCCCTTCCTGCGTAAGCAGAAGGAAACCGGCGTCCCGGTAGAGTAAGCCGGCGGCGCCTCTGCGTCAGCGGGAGCGGCGGCCGGTGATCGCATGTGCCGCCGCTCCCTCGAGGAGTGGTATGAGGATCTACACCTTCGATACTACATTGCGCGACGGCACGCAAGGAGAAGCCGTCTCTTTCACCGTCGAAGACAAGCTCACCATCGCGCGCAAGCTCGATGAGCTGGGCATTGATTACATCGAGGGCGGCTGGCCGGGGTCCAATCCCCGCGACAAGGAGTTCTTCGCCCGGGCCCGCGAGCTCGAGTTGCGCCACGCTCGTTTGACTGCTTTCGGCTCCACGCGTTTCGCCAAGAACCGCGTGGATCGCGACCCCAATGTGCTGGCCTTGCTGGAGGCGGGCACGCCCACGGTGGCCATCTTCGGCAAGACCTGGGACTTCCACGCCAAGCGGGCGCTGGGACTCACCGAGGAAGAGAACCTCAAGCTGATTCGCGAGACGGTGAGCTACCTCAAGGAGCATGGTCGCGAAGTCATCTTCGACGCCGAACATTTCTTCGACGGCTACAACGCCAATCCGGACTTCGCTCTGCGCTGTCTGGAGGCGGCGCAGCAAGCGGGGGCCGACGTGCTCTGCCTTTGCGACACCAACGGCGGAACCCTCACCTCCCGCCTGGCTGAAATCGTGGCTGAGGTTCGCAGTCGCTTTGACGGCACGTTGGGCATTCACTGTCACAACGACTCCGACCTGGCGGTGGCCAACACCCTGGCGGCGGTCGAACAGGGCTGCACCCACGTGCAAGGCACCATCAATGGCTACGGCGAGCGATGCGGCAACGCCAACCTCTGTTCCATCATCGCCAACCTGGAGCTCAAGATGGGGCACACGACGATCGGCCCGCAGCGCCTCCCCCAACTGAGCTCCGTAGCCCGCTTGGTCGCCGAGCTGGCCAACCTGCCGCTCCGGTCGGATCAGCCCTATGTGGGCCGCAGCGCCTTCGCCCACAAAGGCGGAGTCCACGTCAGTGCGGTGCTGAAGGACCCGGCGACCTACGAGCACGTTCCGCCCTCGGCGGTGGGCAACCGGCAGCGCGTGCTGTTATCGGATCTTTCCGGCCGCGCCAACATTCTTTACAAACTCAAGCAGCACGGCATCGCCGACCGTCTTTCCGAGGAAGCGCGCCGCGAACTGCTGGAGCGCATCAAGCACCTGGAATATCGCGGTTACGAGCTGGAGGCTGCGGAGGGAACCTTCGAGTTGTTGGTCCGCGAAGCCCTGCATCCCGGCCTGCGCTTCTTTGAGCTGGTCAACTTCGAGGTGACCACCAGGATGGAGGACGACAAGCACTCGCGCACCTTCGCCACCGTCACCGTGAAGACCAAGGACGGAGTGCACTCGGCCAGCGCCAGCGGTCACGGGCCGGTTAACGCGCTGGACCTGTGCCTGCGCCAGTGCTTGTCCTCGGTCTATCCCTCCATCGCCCGAGTCCGCCTCACCGATTACAAGGTCCGCGTGCTGGACTCGAAAAAGGGCACCGCGGCCAAGGTGCGGGTGTTGATCGAGTGGTCCGATCACCAGCGAAGCTGGGCTACGGTGGGCGTCTCCGACAACATCATCGAGGCGAGCTGGCGAGCTCTGGTGGACGCCATTCGGTTGGAGCTGATGCGGCTGGTCGAGCAGGACGAGACGATTGACAAGGCCGTCGAGGACTACTGCTGGGGCGTTTGAGATGATAAGGGCGCGGCCCGGCGCCCCAGGTGGCGCGTCGCCCGCGCCCTCGGCTTCCGCTGCTTTTCTGGCGAGCTAGATGCGTGCGCCGCGCCGGAAGCCGGCGCCCAGGCCGCCCGGTCCCAAGATGCCCAGCCCGCAGCCCCGCGGGCAGAGCTTCTGGAGCTTATCCCGCTGTTCCTGGGTGAGCAAGCCAAGCAGGCTCGCCCAGGTCTGAGCCCGGGCCGCAATCATCTCCGCGTGCAACTGCCCGAGCTGGTTGGCCAGCGCTTGAATCGCAGGCGCGCCCGCGTTGTTCCGCACGGCTTCCTGGAGCTTCAGGCGCAGCTCCTGCATCTTTTGCAGCGTGGCCTGGGTCTTCGTGTTCAGCGCCTCGTAGGCCGACTTGAACTGAGCCTTTTGGCCTTCACTCAGATTCAAGTAGGTCGCCAGGAACTCCAGCCGTCGTTCCAGCCGCTGTTCCGGGGTTACGTTCTGCCCGGCCTGTCCGGCTGCCATTCCGCGGCCGAAGCCCCGGCCCCACTGAGCCGCAGCGGTCGTCGTCAGTAGGGCCGCCACGGCTGCCGCCATCAGAATCTTTCTCATCGCATCCACCTCCATTAAATTTGGAACACAGTCCGCTCCCGTTAGTTTCACACCGCTTGCCAAACAGTCATCCTGCGCGCCGGCAAGCAGTTACGCGGCACGAGGAACGCCCCGACGCGCACAACTTGCAGTCGCGCGCCCTGCCGATGCGCAATCTTTGCGCGCCGCCGCAAGCCATGGATATATTCGTACTTTGGGTCTTCGCCCATGCGCTACTTCTTTCGCCTGCGCTTCCCCGAGGTGCAACGGATTCTCTTGGTGGAAAGCGGCTCGCGGGGCTTGATCGAACAGCTCGTGCCCATTCTCCGGCAGTACTGGCCGGAGGCGCCCATCGGTTTGGTCACCTGCTACGCGGGACTGCCTGACGTGCTGGCTGCCGAGCCGGCCGTCGAGGTCTTTCACGTTTCCGATTACCAGGGGCGCGCCGGGCGAAAACGCCTCTACCGCGAGTTGACCCGCCGCGGTTACGCGATCATGGGCATTCTGTGCAGCGGCGAGCCGATCATGACCAAGTGGAAATGGGCTCTGGCGCTGCGGGTTCCGGCCAAGGTTTTCGTGGTCAACGAGAACTGCGACTTCTTCTGGCTGGATCGCTCGCAGTTGGCCACCCTGATGCGCTTTCTGCTGTACCGCATGGGCATGGGCGGCGCGCAGGCCGTCCCCACGCTGCTGCGCTTGGTTCTGTTTCCCTTGACTGTTCTCTACCTGTTGCTTTACGCGGCGTTGGTTCACCTCCGGCGCCGGATCCGAATCCGTTTCAGGAGGCGCTACGCATGAAAGCTATTCTTGTCCAGCAGACGGGCGGACCCGAGCAGCTCCGCCTCAGCGAAGTTCCCCAACCGGCGCCCGGGCCCGGCGAGGCCCTGGTAAAGATCGCCGCCGCCGGGGTCAACTTCATTGATGTTTACCACCGCACCGGACTTTACAAGGTGGATCCGCCCTTCATCCCGGGCATGGAAGGAGCCGGAGTGGTGGAAGCCGTAGGCCCCCAGGTGACGGAAGTGGCCCCGGGCGACCGTGTGGCCTGGGCCATGAGCCGCGGCTCCTACGCCGACTTCGCCGTCGTACCCGCCTGGATGCTGGTCAAGCTTCCGCCCGCCCTGGACTTCCAGGCGGCCGCCGCAGTCATGCTTCAAGGAATGACGGCGCACTATCTCACCCACTCGACTTTTGCGCTAAAGCCGGGCGATTCTTGCCTGGTACACGCCGCCGCCGGGGGCGTGGGGCTCCTGCTCGTGCAAATGGCCAAGATGCGCGGCGCGCGCGTGTTCGGCACGGTCTCCAACGACCAGAAGGCCGAGTTGTGCCGCCAGGCGGGAGCCGACCTGGCCATCGTGTATACCCGGCAGGACTTTCTGGCGGAGGTCCGCCGGGCGACCGACGGCCGCGGTGTGGATGTGGTCTACGATTCCGTGGGCGCCGCCACCTGGGAGAAAAGCCTGGACTGCCTGCGGCCCCGGGGCATGATGGTCTCCTTCGGGAACGCCAGCGGCCCTGTGCCGCCGTTCCAGCCGCTGCTGCTCAGCCAAAAGGGTTCCATCTTCCTGACCCGACCCACTCTCATGCATTACTGCGCCACCCGCGAAGAACTCCTGTGGCGCGCCGGCGACGTCCTGAGTTGGGTGCGGGCCGGGAGTCTCAAAGTTCGCATCGAGCGGAGTTATCCGCTGGCCGAGGCCGCCGAGGCCCACCGCGCGCTGGAATCACGCGCCACGGCGGGAAAGCTCTTGCTGCTTCCGTAGCGGGAGTCTGAGCCCGGGCTTCGAGCCTCGCAGCCGCCCGCATCGGAGAAAGCTCCATGCTGTCGGATCGCATCCTCAGAACCCGCCTGGTAGCGGCACTCGTCGCCATCCTGTGCATGGCTGCTGCCTTCGAGTCTGCCGCGGTGAGCAAGCGACTGGCGCGACAGTCCCCGGATCCCTACGGTGTGAGTGCCGCTCTCGTGCGTTTCGCGGCCGTCAAAGCCCGGATCCCCAGCGGGATTCCGCTCGGCTACTTGACCGACCTCCCTCCGGGCGATCGTGCCACGCTGGCCTTCCTTTTGGCGCAATACGCGCTGGCGCCCTCGGCCTTGATTCGCCTGCCCTCGGATCGGATGCCGGAGTTGACCGTTGGCGATCTGACTGATTCGCAGCGCGCGGCTGAGTTAGCCGCGGCGCATAGGCTGGCGGTTCAAGAAGACCTCGGCTACGGGGTCATCTTGTTTCGACGTCGCGCGGGGCGCTGATGGGCTGGCTCTCGCTGGGGTTGGCCGCCCTTTCGGGCTACTGGCTGATGAGGGCCTGGCGCCCGAGCTCCCTGTCCCGCGCCGGGTGGCTTCACCGGCTCTGCGAAGCCTGTCTCGGAATCGGCGCCGGCTTGGGCATCTCCTCCTGCCTGTTCTTCCTGCTGTTGTGGGCTAAGCTGGCCCAGCCTGCCGCAGTCCTCGCTTCCCAACTCGTCTTGGCTGTGGCAGCTTTCTTCGCCGCCCGTCGCCGAATTCACGCGACGGCCTTGCCGCCATCCAATGTCGAAGACGAAACCTTCGGAACACGCCTGCGAGCGGCGGGCGCAGTGGCCATCACCTTGCTGGTCGGGGGCTGGTACTGGACGACGCAAGCGTCTCCTCATGGCGATTGGGACGCCTTCGCCATTTGGAACCTGCGCGCGAAATACCTGGCGAGCGGTTCCGATGCCTGGCGCAACGCGGTCACCGCAGATGTCGGCGGCGGGCATCTGGGGGCGGCGCATCCGGATTATCCGTTGTTGCTCTGCGCGCTTGTGGCGCAAGCCTGGAGGTTGGGCGGAGATACCGATCCGTGGACGCCGGCCATCGTGGGATTACTGTTTAGTCTGCTGACGCCGCTGCTGCTACTGAGCTCGTTGGGCGCGCTGCGCGGGGAATCAGCCGGTTGGTTGGCTCTGCTGTTGCTTGTCTCGAGCGAGTCGTTCGTCTCCCAGAGCGCCTCCCAGTATGCCGACATTCCCCTGGCCTTTTACGCTCTGGCGGCCGTCGCCTTACTGGCGAGCAGCGAGCGGCAAAGCCAGAGTCGCACGCACTACGCTTGGGCGGGTTTTTTCGCGGCCCTGGCCGCGTGGACCAAAAACGAAGGCCTGGTGTTCCTGCTGCTCATCTTGCTGTGGATCGCCTGGCGCGCCGGCCTGCGTCCTCTGATCGCCTCGGCTCTCGGCGCCCTCCCGGTAGCCTTGGTGGTGGGGACCTTCAAGTGGCTTGTGGCGCCCTTCTCGGTGGGCCTGTTCCCCGCGACGTTGGGCGGCTGGATCGAGAAGTTGACGGATCCGGGACGCTGGGCTCTGATCGCTTCCTTTTATGCGCGCAGCGCCTGGGAGCTGGGCTTCTGGTGGGCGCAGCCGCTGGTGTTGGCGTTGTTGTGGCTTGGCGCCGTCGGACGGGCCGAAAGCAGCCAAAGGCGCGCCGCCTGGGTGGGGGCGATTCCCATCGCCATGCTGGCCGCGGGATTCATGGTGTACCTGGTCACGGTGGCCGATCTGCGCTGGCACTTGAGCACTTCCTGCAACCGGCTCTGGTTGCAAATGTGGCCCTCGTTGTTGTTCGCCTTGTTTTTGGCGGCACGCCCGTACGCGTTGCAGGCCGCCGCGCCTGCGTCCAGGCCGGATCCAAAACGCAAGCGGAGCAGGCGCTAGCTTTCGGCCTGAGGGGGCATCGTGCTGCACGCCATTGCGTCTTACTGCTACTTTGATTTCTTATGCCCGAGAACACGAAACCACTGGTGGCCATCATCATGGGCAGTAAGTCCGACTGGGAGACCATGCGCCACGCCGCCGACATGCTGACCTCTTTCGGCGTGCCGCACGAGTGCCGTGTGCTCTCGGCCCACCGCACGCCGGAGGCCACGACGCAATACGCCGGCGCGGCGCGCGAGCGCGGCATCGAGGTGATCATTGCCGGGGCGGGCGGTGCAGCGCATCTGCCGGGCGTGATCGCTGCGCACACGCTCTTGCCGGTTCTGGGTGTGCCGATCGAAAGTCCTGCTTTGCGCGGCCTCGACTCCCTGCTCTCGATCGTGCAAATGCCCGCCGGAATTCCGGTGGGCACGCTCGGCATCGGCAAGGCGGGAGCCGTCAACGCCGCGTTGCTGGCCATCGCGATCCTGGCCGTTCAGCGCCCCGAACTGCGCCAGAAGCTCCGTGATTTTCGCGAAGAGCAGGCCGCCAAGGTTCTCGACCAGGTTGTTCCCTGAGCCGACGCTACGCGCCGGGCGTCAGAAATTGAAACGCACGGATTGAAGCATCTGATCGAAGGCGCGGTTGGCGTACTGACGTTCGCTTTCCGGCGCCACCAGCGCGATGTAGAGAAGCCCGTCGGGGTGGGAGACCGTGATCAACCGAACCACCTCGGTCTGGCCTGAGAAAACCGAATCGGTATAGAGCGTCCTCACAAGGCCGCGCTTGCCGCCCACGCGGATTTCCCGCGGCCTTTCGGTCCCCGTCCGCATCCGAGGATCCGCCGCCTGGAGCGCCGCAACGAACTCCTCGGTGGCCTGCCTCAAGTCGGCGCTGGCCTGCTTCGGCCTGTAATAATTGACCAGCGCGCCGTAGCCCACATTCGTGCCTCGCTGGGTTTGCTGAATCGCCGAGGGCGGCGCGATCGTCACACCCGCCGAGCCGCTCCTGGTGAACACCCTCCAGTTGTCCGGATGTGAGAGGCTGAAATCCCGGCCCTGGTATGAAAGCATGCGGTCGGAGGGTCTGCTGTCGGGAATGGAAAGAGGGGCCGATGAAGCGGAGGGCTCCGCCGCCTGCTGTCCCATTCTTTTCTTGGGCGGCGGCAGCTTCGCGACGATCGCCTTCATGCGCGGTAACCGGCCCGTATCGGCGTTATAGTTTCTCGGCGGCAAGTAGGCCAGCTCGGCTTCGATTGCCTTCATCCGGTTGCCGGGGTTGGGGTGGCTCGAGAGAAATTGAGGCGCCCGTGCGCCGCCCGCGGCTTCCAGCTTCTCGAAAAAGCGGGCCATTTCCAGAGGGTTGTAACCTGCCTGCGCCGAAATTTGCACGCCGAGTAAGTCGGCCTGCGTCTCCGCCGTGCGCGAAAACTTAAGCAAAACGGAGTTGGCGCCCAGTCCGATGCCCACCTGGGCCAGCTTCCCCAGTAACGATCCTGTGCCTACGGCCTTGCTGGCCAGCAACACGGGCAACTGAATCAGGTTCGCTTTGCTGGCCTGGTTGGTGCCGTGGCGTAGCGCCACATGCGCGATCTCGTGCGCCAGCACTCCGGCCAGTTGCGCTTCATTCTCGACCGCCGCGATCAATCCGGTGTGAACATACGTCGGACCGCCTGGCAACGCGAACGCGTTGATGCTGGGATCGTTCACCACCTTGAAGCTGTAAGGGTACTTGTCAGCCTGCGGTTGCGCCGCAAGGCGAGCTCCGATCGCGCTGATGTACGCATTTAACTCCCTGTCCTCGATGATTTCAACCTGTTTTTCGATCTCGGCCGCAGCCTCCTTACCCAACTGGATGTCTTGGTCTTTGGTGAAGAGATTGAATCCGGGCTTCAATTGCCGCGACTGTCCGAGAAGCGGCAGCGTCGTGGCTGCCAGCGAAACCACGATGAGGGCCACCTTGTGCTTCGCGCACATCCCGAGCACCTCCTTGCTCAAACGACAGCGGTGCGCCCCGCATCGGTCGCCGCGCTCCAGAGGGGGCGTCCAAAACTCGCGCTCCGCTGCTCTTTGACGCTTTCACCCTGATCATACCGCGGAAGCACACGGGGAGCGGCTCGGCCTTTGAGGCGGAGTGACGCCGCAAGGGGAACGCTTGCACTGGATCGAAGACGGCTCAACATGCCGTCTCAGCTACGCTTCATGGCGCCTGCATCGAGTACGAGCGGCCGCAACCGGGGCACGTTGGCCTTACACTAGAGGCACATGGAACCATGGATCCCGTTGGCCTCGGCGCTGGGTCTCGGGATGCTCGCGGGCGCGCGACTCTACGCGACGGTTTTAGCCCTCGGCCTCCTCGTCCGTTTCGAGTGGATCACGCTGCCGGATGCCTGGCGACAAGCCTCGGTGCTGGCCGATACAAGGGTCCTGGTTGTAGCCGCCCTCGGCTGTCTGGTTGAATTTGTTGCCGACAAAATTCCGTGGGTGGATAGCGCGTGGGACTCCGTCCACACCTTCATCCGCCCCATCGGCGCGGCCTTGCTGGCATCGTCGCTTTTCTCGAGCCTGGATCCTGTCTATCAGGTGCTCCTGTTTCTGCTGGCCGGAGGCGTGGCTCTATCCGGGCATGCGGCCAAGGCCGCCGCTAGGCTGGCGGTGAATCATAGCCCGGAGCCCTTCACCAACCTTGCCGTGAGCTTCACCGAAGACGTCGCCGTGCTCGCCGGCCTCTATCTTCTCGTCAAGCACCCCTGGATTCTGGCCGCCATTGCGTTGGCGCTGCTGCTCTTGTTCGCCTGGCTCGCTCCCCGAATTTACCGCGCCCTCCGCGCCCAGTGGACGGCGCTACGATCGCGGCTGGCCCACTGGCTCGGTCTGGTTCGCCCGCCTTTCCTCACGCCTGCCCACCAACGCTGGTTAGCCGAGCACCTTCCAGGTCAGGCGCCGCGGAGGCTGTTCGCCGTCATCGCCACCGCAGACTGCAAGGGCCTGCGCAACGCGATCGGGACGCTTTGCCTGACCGACCGCGAGGCGGTGTTCTTCGCGCGCAGATGGGGCCGTCCGGTGACGCGCCGCCTGGGACCGTTGCGCGCCGTGGAGTCCCGCAAGGGGATCCTCGTGGACGAGTTGGTTCTGATCTCGGCGGACGGGTTGCGCGTGAGGTTTGACCTGCTCGCAGGCCAGTTGAGCAACGCGCGCGAGGAGGCACGGCGATTGGGCGGCGGTTAGTCGGCCGGCGCAACATTTCTTGGCGCCTCTGTGCGTCTGCTTTCCGGCCTCGGCGCCTGCGTCACGTGCCGGCAGGGAGAACGCCGTGCTCTCGCTACTTCATGCCGGAATGGGCTTCCTCAACGGGCGAAGGAGATGCCGATGCCGACCGTATAAAGGATGTCGTTCTTCTTGCGGCCGGGCACGGGGTTGCTGAGGTAGCGGTCGCTGAGGTTGAGGTTCCAGGTGAGCCACTTCAGCAGTCGCGTGCTGGCCCCCACGTCGAAGTTGATCCGGTAGTCCCCAGTGCGCGAGAGATTGTTGAACATGCGGAAGCTTTGAACCAGCGAAGTGGCCTGGTTCAGCCGATACGTGGCGTCATTTCCCCAGTAGGCTTCGGCCGAGGTGCGGCAGAAGGCCGGTTCCGGCGCGGCAGGGGAAAATTTCTCGCGATTGTAGGCGCCGCCGCCCAGTAGCTCCATCCGGCTGCGCTCTCCTTTCCAAACGTTGAATCCTAACCCGCCGCCCAGCACGAAGCGCAGATCGAGATCCTGGAAGCGGTCATATTCGTAATCGTTGAAGGCGTTGATGAACAGCCGCGAGGGGAAGGTGCGATTGTATCCCCAACCGCCGCGCACCGCTTGAGCGGTGCCCACGCTCGCACGGTTGATCAAGGCCGAGGCTTTGACGGCCTGAAAATGCAAGCTGATCTTATCGGTCTCGGTCGTCCGGGCGGCGTTTGACGCCACGGTGAAGGTCCGGGTTTGGGCGTTGCCTTGCGTGCCGGCAAAGCCGATGCTAGCCGTACCCGCCCACAGGCGGCTCCACGACGGGTGCAGCAGGCGCTCGTAGGCCGCCTGTTCCTCTGCGTTCCTGATGGCGACTACCTCAGCGAGCGGCACTCTTCGCCCGGCCTCCTTCAGTTCGAGCCCTTCCTCGGAAGTCGCCAGCGTCGCTTGCACAGTCTCTCCTCCTGGGAGAACCACATGAAGGGGCGCGTCGGATTGGATGGCCGTCACTTGTTCCCGGGCCACGGTGACCGCGCCCAGGGCATCCGTTTTGACGGTGAGCGATTTCCCGTCCATTTTCACGATCGCGCCCGTGACTCGGTCGCCGTTTTTCAACACCACCTGATCGGCTCGTGCGATCTCGCGGCCTACGGGAGAGAAGAACAGCACAGCGATCGGCATCCACATCGTCTTGTTCAACTCAATTCCTCCAGCGTCGGGAGCGCCTCCCGGGGCTTGCAGCAACACCATGCCGATCAAGCCCGCAGCCGCACGGCGATCGTTCCCCTGCTACATGCCTGCGCTGTGACGAGGCCCTCGCGCGCCTGTGGCGGGTCGGGCAACGCGGCGTCACCGCTCGGGCCTGCGTGATGCGCTGCGCACGGTCCGGCTCGATGCCCGGGCAGCACAGCAAGGCCATCTCGCATCCTACTTGAACCGTTTCTTGTAAAGAAAATCCACGCCGAACAGCCCGTTGGCTTCCCGGACCGCCAGCGCCGACCAGTTCCGCGTAAAGTCCCATTCCAGGCGGATGGTCTGCTGTTGCGCCCGCGCCAGGTTCGTAATGTAGACCAGCGTGACGTCCGGCGTGATTTGCTGCTCCAGCGTCAAGTGCGCCTCGGGCGTGTTTTCAATCCCACGCACCGTGGGATCAATTTTCAACCGGCTCACGCCCAGAAAGCGTTGCAGGCGACCGGCCAGCGGACTGGCGATCGCCTGGCTGACCAGTGCGCTGGCCCCGGCTTGCTCCCAGCTTTGCGCGAACTCCGACCGCGCTCCCGCCAGTCCGGGCGAAGTGCTGGGCGCTCGGCCCGTGGCCAGAAGCGCCACGATGTCGGAGAAGGGAAGCGGCGGATCCGAGCGATACGTGACCGTGGTCTTGTTCAGCGGTCCATTGATGTTCAGGGTCACTTCGACTCCGCGCGCGCGCGTTTGAAGGTTCAGATTGACGACCGGTTCGATGCGGCTCGGGTTCACGAACAAGACTTCGCCCGAGTCAATCGTGTAGCGGTTCCCGAAAAACAGCACTTCTCCCTGGCTGACGAGCACTCGCCCCAGCAACGCGGGCCGCAGAGCAGTGCCGCGCAATCTCAGGTCAGCCTCCGCCTGGATGCTGCGCGTCAGCGAGGTTTCCAGGCGAATTTGCGGGGCCGTGCGGATGTGCACGTCCAGCCGCATGCCTTCCAGGAACGCATTGGCCGGCGGCTGCGTCGGACGCGCGCTGCGAGCCAGCATGGACCCCAGGTCCGTCCTGGGATGAAACGCGGCGCGGGTCACCATGACGTCGCCGCTCAGAACGCTGCGATCGCCTGTCCCGGCGAAAGCCAGTGTGACATCGGCCGTCGAGCTGGCCCCTTCCGGATAGCGCACCCGCACGCCTGTAGCCCGGAGCTGGAAGCGGTAGCTCGGCGGCTCACCGAAGGTCGCAAATCCATCCAGGCTGACCTTGCCGCCGCCGCTCTCGCCGGTCAGCCTCTCGATGGTGGCCCGATCGCGATACAAGAACAGCACGCCGTTGAGCTTGTCCAGCCCGTTCGGCAGATCACCGTAGTTGAGTGCGGCGTCTCGGATCTCGGCGCGGCCGTAAAGGTCCGGGCGCGCCAGTGCTCCTCGCAACGCGGCGTCCACCACCAGACGCCCGGCAGCGCGGAGGTTAGGCTCGAAAGCCTCCAAAATCGTCAGGCTCACGCCCCCTTGCAGCCGGAGGTTGAACGGATATCGGGAACCGAACAAGAAGGTACCTGAGACCGTGAGTTCAGCGCCGTTGCCGGCCAGCCTCACCTGGCGGATGCGAGCTTCTTTGCGATTCAGCTCGATCAGCCAGGGCTCCTGGTTGCGCAAGCTGACGACCTCCTTGTTGCGGGGCGCTGAAGAGGCGACTGGAAGCAACTCGAACTCCGGCACCTCCAGAACGGCCTTCCAGCTTGCGGGATCCAGCGCCTCGCCCTCGAAGCGCAGCTTCCCCTCCATCAACGCCTCGAAAGGCAGTCGGCGCTCAGCAGTCCCGGCCGGCGCGCCCAGACGCGCCAGCAACGTCGAAAGCTGCATCCGCGTGAAGGAAAGAGCGCCCGAACCCGGGTACTCGGCCTCCAGCCTCCAGTGGCTCTCCCCTTCCATCGTGGCGCCTGCCAGTTTGCCGCGCACTGTGACAGCCAGTTCGTTACCTTGTGTCGCGGCCTTGAGCGTCAGCCCTCCCAGCGGCTTGCCGTCCAGGGAGGCTCTTTCCACCACGGCGCGTCCGTCCAGATGACGCAGGCGCGGCGCGCCGGCCCCGAAGTCCACCTCCCCTGCGAGCTCGGCGCGAAGCCTGGCGTCCAGCCCTGGAATCGCTTGAGCGATAGCGCGGATGGCGCTCGCCGGAAGGTCCGCCGTCGTGACGCGGAATTTCAAATGACCTTTCTCGGCCAGGCCGGAAGGATAGGTGTACACGCCCGAAAAACGGGCCGGGCTTCCTCCCAGGCGCACCTGAGCGGAGGCGACCTCGATCCGACCTTCGCGACCCTGGACCTCAGCCTCCAGATGCTCGACCGGCTGATCGTAGAGAACCGAGTTCCGCAACACCACACGCGCCCGCGCCTGCGGCTCGGCCCACCGACCCGCGACTTTCACAGCGGCTGTTGCTTCACCTCGAACAGGCAGCTTCCGTCCCAGCCATTCCAGCGCAGACGACAGTTCCGCCACCTGGATGTTGAGCGCGGCCTCCAGTGGGCTTGAGTCTGCGGGCTTCCAGTTCTCCAGCGCGAGCCGGCCCGAGCCGTTCACTCTCATGCCGCCCGCCCGCAGCTCGAAGGATTCGGCGCGCACGCCGGCGGGCGAGGCCTGAATCCGGGCCTCGAGCGAGTCGAAGCGCCGGCCTTCCAGCTCGAAGGACTTCAGGCGCAGAGCGCCTTCCAGCCGGGGCCTTTCCAGCGGCCCAAGGACCGCCCCGCGAAACGCCAGGGCGCCGTTGTGCAAGCGCAACGGGAAAGGCGCCCGTGTCCCCTCCACCAGCGCGCGCGCCCGTTCGACGTCTTCCAGCTCCCGGGTCTCGAAAGCGACCTCCAGCCGCTCTCCCGCCACCCCGGCGAACTCCAGGCGTGTGTGCGGCGTAAGCAGAGACGACGGTCCGAAGCGCAACGTGCCACCAGCTTGCGCGTACCCAAGCTGAATCGCGCCGCTCAGCGGATTCCCCTCGGGCGTTGGAATGATCGCGAGACGCGCACCCGCCTGAAGATCCCTGAGGCCCGAGCCGTCGAGCCGCGCGCTCATGTGAATGGGGCCTGAAATCTGACCGTCGAACCCGGACTCCGCACGCCCCTGCCAACGTGCCAGCTCCTGAAGCGGGAGACCCTGAACCTCCCCGTCCACCGTGAGATCGCGCCATCCGCTGATCCGGACCTGGCCCGCGAAGCGGCCGCCCAGCGCCGCTACGTGCAAACCGCTGAACTCCGCCCGCTGGGGAGCCAGCAGGTAGTTCGTCCCCAGGCGGATTCTTTCCACCCGCACGCGGTCACGCTCGATCGCCAGCTCCCTGGCTTGCAAACGTCCCTCCGCGCGAAAGTCGCCACGACGCCAATCGCCCCGGCCTTCCACATCCACCACGCCGCGGCGCGGCGCTTCGCCGAGACCGAGCGCCGGCGTGAGCTGGCTCAGCCTGAGCTGCGCGCGATAAAGGAGCTCCAGGCGCGGCGCCTTCCAGTCCTCCAGCTTTCCGCGCACCTCCGCCCAGCAGTCGCGATAGGCCACCCGCGCGTGGAGGATCTCAAGTCGCTCGCGCTCCAGAGCCAACTCCGCCGATGCATCCAGAGCAAGCGGGCGGAGGCGCCCCATCTCCGTCTTCAGGCGCGCGAACGACAATGACCCACGGTAGCGCGGGCCATCGAAATCAAACAGCCAGCGCGTGCGCAACTTCTCGCCCTCGACCGACAGCGGGATGCGACGATCCCCGAGCAGCAGCCGGCCATCGTCGAGATCGAAGCGGTCCACCGCCAGGTCCAGAATCTGCTCGACCACGCCCTTGCGCCGGGGCCGCGGGACCTTCGGCGCAGGCAGGTTCGTCCTGCCGTCGGGATAGACGAGGAGGTGGATCTGCGGGCGTTCCAGCTTCAGCGAGCGCAGATCAACGGCTCTACCCGGCACGGAGATGATCTTCAGCTCCAGTTGGATCGAGGCGGCGCGAAACAGTGGAGCCTGCTCCGGCGGTTCCGTGCCGTGGATCACCAGATCCTGGACCCGGGCCCGCAAGGCTCGCCAGTCGAACCGGAAGGCGCCCAGCTCGACGCGGCCCCCGGTGGCGGTTTCGATTTCCCGGATCAGGCGTTCGCGCACCTTCCGGTGAAACCACTCGCTGCGCACCACGAGCAGACCGGCGGCGGAGGCCAGCAAGATCAGGGCGGCGAAGACCGCCGCCGAATAAAACAAAATCTTTCCTAAACGTTTCATTGAAAGGCGGCCTCCCGATAGCGGATCTTCGAACGCCGGCGGGCATCTTCCAGCCAGCGGTCTACGAGCTGGTTCACGCGCTCCGCCGTCAGCCCTTCCTCAGCCGCGCGCCGCGCTTCCTCATCCGGGAGGACGGCTCCGCCCGCCGTGCGCCGCACCAGCGGCAGAATGCGGTCCCGGAGATACTGCTGGATGTCGCCCTCACCCAACTGGACTTCCGGACGGAAGCGGAACTCGACATAGCGCAGCAGAGCCAGCCGGCGCGCCAGGTGCTCTCGCAGCTCGGCCTCCGTGATCTGGTAGCGAGTCAGCTCGGCGCGCCATGTGGCCTCGTCGGGCGCGCGGCTCTTGCGGACCTGTTCGAAGAATTCCCGGACTTCCTCCGGCGAGGGCGCCGGGAAACGCGTCAGCTCCATGTCGCTCTGAAGCAGATGCTGCTCGACCAGCCGCTCGGCCGCCTCACGCTTCCGCTGGGCCGTAAACTCGACCGGGGCGCCGTCCAGGAAGGCCGTCAGACGAATCTCGCTCAGCACGTCGCTCAGGGTGATAGCCCGTTCGTCCACCGTGACCGCCAGGCGGTCGAGCACCTCGGCCCGCCCCTGGACCAGCGTCAACCACAAGGCTGCGATCGCGATCTTCAAAACGCCTGCCCCAGAGAGAAATGAAACTGGAAATGTCCGATTTGCTGAAGCGTGCGCACGCCGCCGCCGAACAGCAGCTCTTCGCGCGTCCCTTTAAATCCCACGAAGCTCGGCGGATTGAACGTGTAAGCCAGATCCAGCCGAAGGGGCCCGATGGGCGTCCGATAGCGAAAGCCGAAGCCCACGGCGTGCACCATGTAGTCGAAGTCCGTCAGCCCGCGCTGTCGCACCCGCGGGGAGATCGCTCCCACCCGGGAATAGAGATTCCCGGCATCCTCGAACAACACGCCCCCCAGATTATCGCCCAGCAAGGGAAACCGTAATTCGACTTTGTGCACCAGCAGGGCGCTGCCTCCCAGCGGGAAGCCGGTCAACAGGTCGCGCGGCCCCGCCTGATTTTGAGGGAAGCCGCGGTGGGATTCCGCCCCGCCTCCGAAGAAACGCTCCGGCAACGGAATGTCGCGGTCCTCGGTGAGCGCGTTCAGCCAGCCGAAAGTCACCGAGCGCGCCAGCACGTAGCGATTCCCGAAGCCGAAAGGGTGGTAGGTAGCGTTTTGCAGCAGCACGCGTGTAAAGCTCGCCTGAGAGCCGAAGGCCTTGGAGGCCCACCCTACGTCCAGGGTGTTGTAAATGCCGCGGTGCGCATTCGTCGGGTCGTCACGACGGTCCTGCACGAAGTTGCCCGACAGGATGCCCAGCCGCGCCGGTTGCGAGTATTGCGGAATCAGCAAGGGGCTGATCTTCAGGGTCTCAGGGTCCACGGTCACGCGGCGGTAGGTGAAGCGGTACAGCATGGTGTTGGCTTTCGAGAGCCGGTGCCCGAGCTGAATCGAGCCTTCCTGGCGCCGCGCTGAGAAAGTGCGCACGTCGCGCGAATCGTCGTACATGGCGCTGAGCAGCAGGTTCAGATCGGGGCTGCCGCGAAACTGGGGCGCTTCATAGCTGAGCACCCCGCGCTTCTGCACCGTCGAGATTCGGCTGCGAAAGCTGAGCGTGTGCCCGTGACCCCAGAGGTTGCTGCGCGCCGCATCGAAGGAGACGCGCGGACTGAAGCCCGGCTTGCCCGCCGGAGCTTCGAAGCTCAACTGATCGCCGCCGATTTTTTCGATCTGCGCGCCGACGCCGCCGGAGATCGAATAGCGCCGCGATTCGTCCAGATCCAGCAGAACATACTTTTCCTGTTCCTGGCCGCCGGGATTCTGGAGGGCGGCGTCCACCTTGGCGAAGATTTGCAGGTTGTAGAGGCGGCGTTGGGTTTCTAGCAGCGCCCAGCGCGATAGAGGAGCGCCCGGTTTCAGCAGCAGGCGCTCGCGAACCAGGTCCGGGTCGGTCGTGCGCAGCCCGCTGATCAAAACGTCGCGCACGTACTGGCGCCGGCCTTCGGAAATCACGTAGCGCAATCGCACCCTGCGGGCGTCGCCGTCCGGTTGAAAGCTCCACACGAAAGTAGCGTCCGGATACCCATTGTTTTGGTAGTAGTCGAGAACATTCTCGCGATCCACCGCCACATTCGCCTCGCTGAAGGGTTGCCCTTCGCTCGAAAGCAGCAACGAGCGCACGGCCGGCTCGTGCTCGGGACTGACGCCTTCCAATTCCAGCGCAGCCACGCGCCATTGCGCGCCTTCCTCGATCTCGACGTGCACCGCCATGTGGCCGGCTTTGCCTCGGTACTCATGTTCCACGCGCGAGCGCACTTGCACGTCGCGGAAGCCGTTCGCCCGATAGAGCGCGGCGATGGCCTCCAGGTCCTGTTCCAGCAGCCGATCGCTGTAACGCCCGTAGCGCAGTTGGGGAAACGAGGCCGGGCGCACAGCCATGCGTTCCCGCAACGTGTCGGCGTCGAAGTAGCGGTTGCCGTGGATGCCGACGTGGACCAGCTTCTCCCGCGGACCGCGGTCCACGTCGAACACGATGAGCTGGCGGTCTCCGTCCCCCGGACGCTGCTTGAAGTCCACCCGGGCGTGAAAATACCCTCTACTTTGGAAGTATCCGGTCAGCTCGCGCGCGCCCTCCACCAGTAAGTCGCGATCTACGGATCCTTCCTGATACACGGGGATGATCTCCCGCAACTTACCCCGTGAAACTTTGGCACCTTCTAACTCAATCCGGATCCGCGGGCCGGCCTGCACCTCCAGCGATGGGCGAGCCCTGCCGGAGTCGGGCAGGAACTCGATGCCGGTCAGCGAAACGCGCGCCGCCAGCCGGTCGCGTTTTTGATAAAAGCGCCGCAAGCGCTCCAGTCCTTCCTGCGTGCGACTCTCGGTCACCGGCTTCCATCGCAACCAACCTTTCCAGCGCGTCGCCTTCACCAGGGCTTGCTCGGGATACTCCGGGCTGCCGCTGATCTGAGGGCGCTCGTACCGCGCACGGGGCCCGGGATCCACCTCGAAGACGATGTGCACTTGCTGCGTCTTGGGGTCGTGATGCAAGCGCGGGCGGAGGCGCGATTGGAAGAAGCCATAGCTGGTGAGGACTTGACGCAAATTGTTGGAAGCCGACTCCACGTCCGCCGCATCGAACGGCGCGCCCAGCTCCAACCGCGACGCCGCGGCCAGGGCGCCAGGGTTCGGCGGTTCCGGCACGCCCTCGACCTCGACGCGCCCGACGAAGAAGCGCGGCTCGGTGAGAATACGAAGGAGCACCCCGTCGCCGGCGGCTTCCGCCTGCACTTCGATGTCTGCGTATCGCCCGGTGGCGTACAGGCGCTGGATGGCGGCTCGCACGTCCTCCATGCGCAGCGGCCGGCCGATTTGAAACGGCACCAGCCCCAGCAGATGCTCCCGGCTATACGGTTGCTGCTCGGGCAGGAACCGAATCTCGCGGACCGGCATGCCTTCGTAGTCCTTTGCCTGGCATGTCAAGCTCGCGATCCCGAATGCCAGGAAAACCAGGAGGGCGCTGCGCATTCGCAACCCGGGGACGGTCACTCACCTCGATCATAACATTGAGAGTTTTACGCTCATTGAGCCGCCGTTCGCGCCTCCAGCAGACAGACCGCCCGCCCGCTTAACGGGCGCCAAGTTTTTGCAACAGAGCCGCCGTCTCTTCCTGGTTGCTTTCCAGCGCCGCGCCGAGCGGCGTCAGCCCCGCGTGGTTTTTCGCGTTGAGATCGGCGCCTTGCTGGATCAGCATCAGCAGCGCTTCCCTGCGTCCCCAAGAAGCCGCCAGATGCAGCGGCGTCGAGCCAGTGGCTTGATCGCGGGCGTTGACGTCGGCGCCGCGCTCCACCAACAGCTCCACGACGGCCGGGTGTCCCCCCAACGCCGCGTCGTGCAACGCCGTGGCCCCCGCGCGGTTTCTCAAATCCACGGGCGCCCCGTGATCCAGCAGCAGTTCCACGATCGGCCTGTGACCCTTGAGGGCCGCGTCGTGCAGCAACGTTGAGCCCTGGGGAGTCGGCGTGGTCGGGTTGGCGCCCGCCGCCAGCAGGATCCGGACCAGCTCCAGCTCGCCGCGCAAGACGGCTTCTTGCAAGCGCTGCGCGCCGGCATCGCGCCCCACGGGCAACCGGGCGCCCCGTTTCATGAGAACTTCCACCACACGAGGATGCCGATAGCGCAGCGCTTCATCCAGGGCAGTGGCGCCCGAATTGTCCTGAGCGTCCCAGTCCGCCCCGGCTTCCAGAAGCGTTTCCACGCTCTCGGCCCGGCCCTTTGCGGCTGCCAGGTGCAACGGCGTGGCCCCGGTCTCCGGATGGCGCCGGCGAAAGTCGGCCCCATGAGCGATGAGAAGTCGCACCACTTCCGCATGCCCTTTCGAGACGGCCTCCTCCAGCGCTGTGACGCCGGCCTCGTCCGTCTGATTCACGCGCGCTCCATGCGTCAGCAGCAGCTCGACCAGCGCTCGGTAACCGCGGCCGGCGGCCAGATGCAAGGCTGTGGCGCCCGCACGGTGGCGCGCGTGCACATCGGCGCCCCGGACCAGCAGCAATCTCGCGGTTTCCAGCCGATTGGTGATCACAGCGTAGTGCAGCGGGGTGGAGCCGCCTTCGGCGTGCCGGGCGTTCACCTCCGCACCACGATCCAGCAGCAGGGCCGCAATTTCGGTACGCCCGGCCCAGGCGGCATCGTGCAGGGGCGCCCCGCCCAGGCGGTCGCGCGCGTTCGGGTCTGCGCCGTCATCCAGCAGCGCTCTCACACGCGCTAGATCCCCGGCCTTCACCGCCTGGTGTAACGCGTCGCTATCGGCCAGGCCGCCGCCCGCGCAGACCAACAGAGCCGCCAGCCACGTCGTCATCGGCTACTTTCTACGCTACCACTGTGAGAAGGGAAAGCCGATGTTGTGCGCGCCGCTTCTTCGGCGACCCCAAGCTACCACTCGGCGAGCGGGCGGTCTTTCCACTCCAGGCGCGCAGCATCCGAGCCTTCCCGCCGGGGCACAAGCGCCACCACCAGCCGCAGGCTCGTGATCTTCTCCGGCAACCGCACCACGAGCTTCGCGGTGCCGCGGTTGGGGTTCTGCGGCGGCGGGGGCGTCGTCGAGACCACATCGAAGACCGCTCCCGAGGGGTGATGCACTTGCCCCTCCAGCCGCCAGCCCGGCTTGCGCAATTCCGCCCGAGCCCCTGCCGTTTTCACCTCCGCATCGGTCACCATGCCCCACAGCGCTTCCACCGGCTGAGGCGCCTCGATCTCGTCCTGCACCACGATGTACCGGCGCGCGACCAGGGCCACGCCGCGCTCCCAGCGCGAGACGCATTGCGGATAAGCCTTGCTCAAGTCCATGCGCACCATGGCCAGCTCGGGCCGGAAGCGGTGCGCCACGATCGTCGCTTCGGCTTTCGGATCCTGGTTCTGGTTGTCAATCAGAACGGTATTGTGCGACTCGGTGCGCATGCGATAGTAATTCCACCGCTCTTTGCCGAAGTAGCCGGGTAAGTTGTAGTCGTCGGCCCCCAGGTCTATGGCCCATCGCGTGCGGCCGAAATCCAGCACGAACGTGCCCAAATCCAGTTGGCTGTGCCCCACTTTCAGATCACCCGCTTTGACGCCTACGAAAATGGCGTCCGGATCCTCCCACGAGCTCCGGAGGAAGGCTACTTCGACGCCTCGAAACAGCGCGTCCAACGGCCAACCCGCTTGTTGCGGGCTCAGACCTTCAGCCTGATACCAGATCAAGTCCAGAGCTTCCGGGCGGACCTTGGGGCTTTCCAGGCGCCGCTGTTGATGCCAGGCGTAAACCGGCTCGCGAAACTTGCGCGCCAGCCAGAACATTTCTGCCGCCCCGCCGATGGCGTCCCCGGCGTCCGCGTAGTTGAAGGTCTTCTCCGCCGGACCGCTGAAGTAGACGCGGAAGCGCCCCGCTTGCGCGAAGCCCTGCATCTGCGACAGCGAGAAGTCCGTGCCCAGGGCGGTCTCCAATCCCGCCAGAAAGTACACGTTGTAACGCGTGGCGTAATGCCAGTATCCGGGGCCTTCCGGCCAACCGCCGTCCGGCGCGTAGGACGCCATGGCGCGCGGCAATGACTGGAGCGCCCAACTGATCACTGTGCGGCACAGCTCCGGCTCCTCATCGGCGATGGCCAGCGCGCCCAGCCCGATGCCGCCGTTACAAACCTGATTCCAGTTGAAGCGGTTGACGACCCAGCCGCGCTGACGCTCGTAAAACGGCAACGCCTGCCGGATGCCTTTCTCCACAATCGCGCTGCGGATCCAGGCTCGGTCCTCCGCCGAGAGCGCCGGATACAGCCAGTCGTAGCCGATGGCGAAGGCATGGGTCATCTCCGCGGTGTCGAGAAAGTGAGAAGGATTCCAGTCCGGAAAGGCCGCCGCGGCCCGCAGCTCTTCCAGCGCGCGCTTGAGGTACTCCGGTTTGCCGTCGAGCCGGTACAGCAGAGCTAAGGTGTAGATGCGGTCCAGGCAGCGCCGACTCTGCGCCAGCAAGCGCGGGCCGATCAAGACGTGCTGCACAGGAGCCGCAGACTGGATGTCGGACGCCTGCTCGCGCAGGCGCTCGTAGATGGCGCGGGCCTGCGGCGCCGTGCGGATCATCTCCCGCACCCGCTCCAGGTCCGCGGGCAGGGCGATCAATCGCGGATGCTCCTTGCGAAGCGTCTTCAGCGGATCGCCGGCCGGGTCCGATCCCCCGATGCTCAGGGCCAGGGCAAGTAACAACGGCGTCATAGCCAGACTATTATCCATCCCTCCGACGGCTTGCGGCCGGCGACACGCGGGGACCCTTCGGTCGCGCCGCGGGCCCCACTGCAACGGGTCGTGGTTGTGGCAGCTTAGTAGATCTATGACGCGCAAGCTCCGCATTGCTCTTTTGGGCGCCGGCTTTATGGGCCGTGCGCACTCGAACGCCTACCGCCAGGTAAAACATTTCTTTGATATTCCGTTTGATCTCGAGCTGCGGGTCATCTGCGGCCGCGACCCGCAGCGATTGGCCGCCACAGCCGCCGTCTGGGGCTGGAGCGAAACCGCCGCCGACTGGCGAGCCGTCGTCGAGCGCCCGGACGTGGATCTGGTGGACATCGCGTTGCCCAACAACCTGCACGCCGAGGCGGCCCTGGCCGCCGCCGGAGCCGGCAAGATCGTGCTTTGCGAAAAACCCCTGGCTCTGTCCGCCGAGGAAACACGCCGCATGGTGGAAGCCGTGCGCGGGCGCCCGAGCATGGTTTGGTTCAACTATCGCCGTGTTCCCGCCCTCGCCTTTGCGCGTCAACTCATCGCGCAGGGGCGTCTCGGCCAAATCTATCACTATCGCGCGGTTTACTTGCAGGAGTGGGCGCGCCGGACGGATTTGCCCCCCACCTGGAAACTGCAACGCGCGGCGGCGGGCTCGGGTGTGGTGGCCGATTTAGCCTCGCACCTGGTGGACCTGGCGCTCTGGTTGAACGGCCCGATCCGCGAGCTGGCCGCTATGACGCACACCTTCGTGCCCGGGCGCGACGTCGAAGATGCCGGCTTGTTCCTGGCGCGCTTTGCCAACGGCAGCTTGGGCTCGTTCGAAGCCACGCGTTTCGCCACCGGCTGCCGGAACCGCAACGCCTTCGAGATCCACGGCTCGCGGGGCATGCTGGCCTTCGATTTGGAGGACATGAATCGCCTGCGATTCCACGATGCGGGCGAAGCCGAGTCGCTCCAGGGCGCGCGCCATCTGTTGGTGACCGGCCCTGACCATCCTTACGTTTCGCATTTCTGGAAACCCGGCCATATCATCGGCTACGAGCACACCTTCATCGCCGCGCTGGCGGACTTTCTCAGCGCGCTGCATCGCGGCGAACGCTTCCGCCCCGACTTCGAAGACGGCCATCGTGTGCAACTTGTGCTGGACGCCGTGCAACGCTCCGCTCTCAGCGGGCGCTGGGAGAAAGTGATCCCCGAGGAGGAGAGCGCCGACGGGAGCCAGTGACGACCTCGCGCGGCGCGATAAAGTAGAGAGAGGATGTTCACCTGGATCTGCCCTCAGTGCGGGCGCGAAGTGCCGCCCTCGGAGCCGGAATGTCCCAATTGCGCCCGTGCGCAGCAAGCTCCGGCCCAGCCTGCCGCTGCCCCCACGGCAGCGCCGGAAGCGCGCCGCGCGCCTCGCCGGCACTTGCCTCCCTGGCTGTTGAGCGCGCTCTTCGCTTTCGGTTTTGCGCTGCTCGGAGCCGCAGGTTACTGGGGTTACAGGAGCCTGAAGCCGGCTTCCGCCTCCCCGGCTCCGCGTGTGAAGCTGGAGCCGCCGGCCCCCTCGACGCCGGCTCCGGCTAAGCCGCATCCGCTGGCCCGTCATATCGAGATCACGGGCCTACGCCTCAGTGAAGACGCCAGACAGAAGCCCAGCGTTCAGTTCCTGGTCGTCAACCACTCCGGCGCCGACCTGGGCGAGCTGGCGGCCGAGGTAAAGTTGGTTGCCGTCAGCGAGAAGGGAGAACGCGAAACCGTGGGGACGTTTTCCTTCAAAGTCCCGTCGCTTGGTCCGTACGCCTCCCGCGAGTTGAAGGTCCCACTGTCCACCCAGCTCAGGGTGTACGAGTTACCCGACTGGCAGTTCCTGAAAGCCGAGTTTCAGATCACTTCCCCGGCCTTTTAGTAAGCCTCACGCCGCGCCCCCGGTGCTATGCTGGAATGCATATGGCGCGCCGTACCGTAACGAAACCCCGCACCGCCGAGGAAAAGCGCCGGCGAATCGCTCGAATCCTGCGCGTCCTCGACCGGACATATCCTAACGCGACCTGCGCCTTGAATCACCGCAACGCCTGGGAGTTACTCGTGGCCACCATTCTTTCCGCCCAATGTACGGATAAGCGGGTCAACGAAGTTACTCCCGGGCTGTTTGCGAAGTATCCCACGGTGCAGGATTTTGCCGCCGCCAGTCAGGCCGAGCTGGCGCAGGATATCCGTTCCACCGGCTTCTTCAACAACAAGGCGCGGGCCCTGATCGGCGCTGCACGAAAGATCGTCACGGATTTCGGCGGCCAGGTGCCGCGCACCATGGAGGAGATGCTGACCATCCCCGGTTGCGCGCGCAAGACCGCGAACGTCGTCCTGGGCACGGCCTACGGCATCCCGAGCGGCATTGTGGTGGATACGCACGTGCAACGGGTGGCGCGCCGATTGGATCTGACCCGGCAGACCAATCCGGAAAAAATCGAGCGGGAGTTGATGGAAATCATCCCGCGGCGGAAATGGATCGTCTTTTCCCACCAGTTGATTCATCACGGGCGTCGCCTTTGCGCTGCACGTCGGCCTCGTTGCGCGGAATGTCCGCTGAACGAACTCTGTTACGCCAGGGACAAAACGGCCTGACGGCGCAAGCCGCCTTTCCCGTCTCCGTTTGCACGTTTCGCCCCGGAGTGCTTCGATGCGCAGAAGCCGGATGGAACCGCCGGATCGGTCGCTTCGCCGCTGCTTCTGCGCCTTCGCTCAGGGGTACGAGACCCGCGAACGCAGCGATGCCCGGCTTGGATTCGCCGGGCGGCAAATCCGGAACGGGCCGCTGTTACGCTTCAGCCGGCTCCGGTTACACCCGCTCCTGATAAGTGCCTTCGGCGGTGTTGACGCGCACGCGGTCGCCCTGGTTCACAAAGGGCGGGACTTGAATCACCAGACCGGTCTCCAACCGCGCGGGTTTGGTGACGTTGGAAACCGTTGCGCCGCGCAGACTCGGCTCGGTTTCCACCACCGTCAGATCGACCGTCGCAGGAAGCTCGACGCTTACAGGCTGTCCCTCGTGGAACAAGACGGTCACTTGAAGCTGAGGTACGAGATACTGGATGGCGTCGCCCAGCAACTCTTTGTTCAAGTGGATCTGCTCGTAAGTTTCGGTGTTCATGAAATAGTAGCTGTCGCCATCCGCATAAAGGTACTCGTACTGCTGTTCTTCCAGGGCTGCCCTTTCCACGCGATCCTCGGAGGCGAACTTGTGCTCGATCATGGTTTGGTTGCGCAAGTTCCGCATCCGAGCCTGCACAAATCCGCGCTTGTTGCCCGGCGTGCGGTGGAACACGCTGAAGATCGAATACAGCTCGTCGTTGAAGCGGATGATCATTCCTGGGCGGAGTTGAGTCGCGTAGATCATTCCAGGGTATGCTCCCCAATTGGGCCTTACTGTGGGTTCAAAGGTTATTGTATCAGGCCCGGCGGCCCTCTTGTGCTATCCGAGCGGCACGCGCACCTTCATGGTGCGGCCGTTACGGTAAATGGTCAGCTCCAGGCTCTCGCCCGGGCGCTTGCGACTCAGGGCGGAGGAAAGTGCGTCGCGCCGTCCGCCCACCGGCCGCCCTTCGACCGCGATGATCAGGTCGCCGCCCACAGGAATCCGGTAATTGTAAATCACCACTCGCCGCGTGGCTCCACGCAACCCCGCCCGCTCGGCCGGCGAGCCGGGTTCGACCTCCAGAATCAGTAACCCGCCTTCCGACGGCAGCTCCAGTAACTCCGCCAGATCCCCGGAAACGGGCAGCACGCTGACGCCCAACCGCGGCGGCGCCGCGCGGCCCTTGGTCTGGTACCACTCCAACATCAGCTTGGCCCGGTTGATCGGGATCGCGAAGCCGATGCCGATGTTGCCTCCGGGGCCGAGAATCGCCGTGTTGATGCCGATCACCGTGCCCGAGGAATCCAGCAACGGCCCTCCGGAATTGCCGGGGTTGATCGCGGCGTCCGTTTGAATCATGTCCTCCAGCGTGCGCTCATTGTCGCTGATGGGGCGGTGCAGGGCGCTGACCACGCCGGTGGTCAGCGTCCCGGCGAGTCCGAAAGGGTTGCCGATGGCCAGCACTTTCTGCCCCACCTGAAGGGTGTCGGAATTGCCCAGGCGCAAAAAGGGCAGTTTCTTACGCGGCGTAATCTTGATCAGCGCCAGATCGCTGCGCGGATCATTGGCCAGGATCTGCGCGCGGTAGCGACTCTGATCCTGAAGCGTCACCTGAAGTTCACGAGGATCTCCTTCGATAACGTGGCTGTTGGTGAGGATCAAGCCGTCCTCGTTGATCAGGAATCCGGATCCCACGCCGCGCTTGGGCACGATCTGAAAGAACCAGGTTTCCTCGTACACCACGCTGGAGATGTTCACCGTCGCCGGCGCCGCCGCATTGTAGATCTCGATATTGTTGCGCTCTTCAGGATCCAGCCCGGCTGTTTTCGCCGTGCTCGGGCCGCTCCACAGAGGCCCTGCCGCGTTCCCGCCGGAGGGAAGCAGTCGGCGCGGATTCCAGTGCGCCACCGAGGTCAGATACAAGAAGGCGCCGGCCAGCATGCCGGCCAGCACAAGAACTCTCAGTTTCATTGCGCGATCTCCCGCAGAGACTCGTAAAGTTGCCGAACCTGCCGTAAGGTCTCCTCACGGCTGCCGGAGGTGTCAATCACGTAGTGCGCGTACTTGCGCTTCTCCTCCAGCGGCATTTGGCGGCGCAAGCGCGCCAGTGCTTCCTCGCGGGTTGCGCCGCGCTCTACGGCTCGCTCGATCTGCTGCTCGGGCCGGCAGACCGCCAGCACGATCCGATCGAACCGCCGGTAGCTGCCGTTCTCGATCAGAATGGCTGCCTCCACCACGACGATGCCGTGCGGATCCCGCGCGGCCAGCTCCGCCATCAGCTCCTCTTCTCGGCGGATGACCGCAGGGTGCACCAGGGCGTTCAGCCTCTCGAGCCGCTCCGGATCCTCGAAAACCAGCTTGCCTAACTTACGCCGGTTGATCGCCCCGTCCGCATCCAGGATCTCCGCGCCGAACTCCGCGACCACCGGCGCATAAGCTTCCCCGCCCGGCTTCAGCACTTCGTGACCCAGTTCGTCGGCCTGGATCAGGTGACAGCCCAACTCCGCCAGCGCCCTTCCCACGAAGGACTTGCCCGACGCCAGTCCCCCGGTCAAACCGACGCGTAGCATCGCTCCAATCGCCGTTCGGCGGCCTGAATCGTGTTGACCATCAGCATGGCGATGGTCAGCGGGCCCACGCCCCCGGGCACCGGCGAGTACGCGCCCGCACAGCGCGCCACGTCCACCGGATGAACGTCACCGACCAGCAGGCTGCCCTTGCGGTCGAACTCCGCCATCTTCTCGGAATCCTCGCCGAAGATGGCGGCCGCCTGCCGGCGGTCGCTGATTCGGTTGATCCCCACGTCCACCACCGTCGCTCCCGGCTTGATGTATTCCGCCGTCAGCATCGCGGGCCGGCCGATCGCCGCCACCAGCAGATCCGCCTGACGACACACCGCCGCGAGATTGGACGTGCGCGAATGGCAGATCGTGACGGTGGCGTGCTCGTGCATCAGCAACAGCGCCACCGGCTTGCCCACGATGTCGCTGCGGCCCACCACCACCGCGTTGCGTCCGGCGATCGGGATGCCGTAGCGCTTCAACATCTCGAGGATGCCCGCCGGCGTGCACGGCCGCAGCCCGGGCCTTCCGCTCACCAAACGGCCCAGGTTCAGCGGATGGAATCCGTCCACGTCCTTCTCCGGATCCACGGCTTCCAGGACGCGCCGCGTATCCACCTGCGGCGGCAACGGCAACTGCACCAGGATGCCGTCAATCTCCTCGCGCCGGTTCAGCTCGGCGATGAGATCCAGCAGCTCTTCGGTCGTCGCCGTTTCAGGCGGCGTCAGCTTCTCGCTCAGAATGCCGAGCGCCTGGCACGCCTTGATCTTGTTACGAACATAGATTTCCGAGGCTGGATTGTTCCCCACCAGGATCACGGCCAGACCCGGCGGCCGCGCGCCGGCCGCCAGGCGCTCCACGCGTGGCTTGCACTCGGCTTGAATCTCGTCCCGCAGGCGGTTCCCGTCTAGAATTTGCGCCATCCAATTCAACTTTACCGCGGCGCGCTAAGCCGGCGGGCGCTGCGTGGGGCGGAAACGAAAGTGGTAGACCAGCGCGCCCGCGGTGATCGTGGCGATCGCGGCCAGCGACACCTTCCACTCCAGGGTCACGCCGTAGCCAATGGTCACCGCGCCTACCGCAATGAAGATGGCCGGCGCCAGCGGCCAGGCGAAACTGACCACCTTCAGCTTCTGCCACCCGGGCCGTCGCCGAAAGACAAACAGCGAAGCCACCGACAGCACGGCGAAGAAGGTAAGGCTGAAGCCGATGTAAATGATCAGATTGGGAAAGGACGTCAGCGTCATCAGGACCGAGCAGACGCCCTGCGACAAAATCGCAATCACCGGCGTGCGCCAGCGCGGGTGCACGTACGCCGCGGCCCCGAAAAACGCTTTGTTCTGCGCCATGGCGTAGTAGACGCGCGGTCCGATCGTCACCATCGCGTTCACCGTGGCCACCAGTGAAACCGCCATCAGCAGGCTGAAGGTTCCCGCCACCTCGGGGCCGAACAAGCGCGTAGCCGCCAGCGCGCCCACAGCCAGCTCCCCCTTCATCTGTTCCAGCGGCGCGGCGTAGATGTACACCACGTTCAGCGCCAGAAAAACCGCCGCCACCAACGTGGTTCCCAGAGCCAGCGAGATCGGCAGGGTGCGCTCGGGCCGCCGGATTTCTTCCGCCACATAGGTCGGCGCATTCCACCCGCTGTAAGCGACGTAGATCCAGAACAGGCTGATGGCGAACTGGCCCGCCACCGGGTACGGCGAGGTCCGCACGGCCGCCTGGGAAAAGTGATCCCAGCTTCCGCTGCCCAACAACAACCCGAAGGCGATGAACGAGCCGATCACCAGCAGCTTGGTGGCCGTCAGCACGTTTTGAATGCGCGCGATCAGCCCCACGCCGAAGAAGTTCAGCACCGTGAAGAGCGTGATCAGGGATGCCGCTACCAGTTGCGCTCCGCCCAGGCTCAGCGACAGCGCGCCGGAACCGACGGTCCAGGTCGGCCTGTCCGGCCGCAGCCAGGGCCAGAAATGTCCGAGGTAGCCCGCGAATGCCAGGGAGGCCGCTGCAATGGGCGCGGAAAAGCCTGCGAAGAACGAAACCCATCCCGTCATGAAACCCCAGGTGGGGCCGTAAGCGCGGGTCAGATACACGTACTCGCCGCCCGAGCTGGGAAAGTTGATGCCCAACTCGGAATAGCAAAAAGCACCCGCCAGCGCCACCGCGGCCCCCACGAGCCAGATCCCCAGCACCAGTCCCGGGGTTCCCAGATCGCCCGCCAAAAAGCCGGTCGTGGTGAAGATGCCCTGGCCGATCATGTTGGAAACCACCAGAGCGGTGGCGCTGATGACGCCCAGACGGCGCACCAACGTCACGGGCTTATCCCCAAGCCTTGTCGAAGCAGCAGGAGCAGGATCGGACACCTTGGACATTGTACGTTACTCGACGTAGCATAGGGGTGAGGCCGCCGACATGTCCGCTGCTTTTCTCTTGCTGTTGTGGCTGCTCCAAGCAGCGACGCCCGCACGCGATCCCTACGCCGCGGCCCGTGAGCGCATGGTCCGCGAGCAAATCCAGGAGCGCGGCATCCGCCATCCCGACGTGCTGCGTGTCATGCGCGAAACGCCGCGTCACCTGTTCATGCCGGAGCGCGTGCGCGCGCAAGCCTACGAGGATCATCCGGTCCCCATCGGTTACGGGCAGACGATTTCACAGCCTTACATCGTGGCTCTGATGACGGAGTTGCTGGATCCCGACAGGAACGCTAAAGTTCTCGAGATCGGCACGGGCTCCGGCTATCAGGCGGCCGTGCTGGCTCCGTTGGTGCGTCACGTCTACACCATCGAGATCGTGCGCGAGCTGGCGGAGTCCTCGGCGGCCTTACTCAAGAAGCTCGGATACAAGAACGTCACCGTGCGCTGGGGCGACGGCTACGAAGGCTGGCCCGAGGAAGCGCCCTTCGATCGCATCATCGTCACCGCCGCCCCGCCGGAGCTGCCAAAGACGCTGGTGGACCAGCTCAAGCCGGGCGGCAAACTCGTGGCCCCGGTGGGCAGTTCGGTGTTCGGCCAGGAGTTGATCGTGGTCGAGAAGACGCGCGAGGGAAAGATTCGCCGGCGCAGCATCATCCCGGTCATGTTCGTTCCCATGGTCCGGGGCAAATGACGCCCAATCGGACCCTGGAAATGGGTTTGACCCAGGCTTGCGGTTTCCGTACAATGGGATTTCGGGTGTACGGCCCCAGGATTGTGGTGTGGGCCGGACGCGGGGCGGGAGTAACTCAATGGTAGAGTGACAGCCTTCCAAGCTGTTGGTTGCGGGTTCGAATCCCGTCTCCCGCTCCAGGACCCTGGCGACGGTTCGCCAAACGGATGGTTCGTCTGCTGGCGTAGCTCAGTGGGTAGAGCATCTGATTTGTAATCAGAGGGTCGGGGGTTCAAATCCCTCCGCCAGCTCCATTCTCGGCGCGCCGGGCGGCGGGTCACACGCGGGCCAGCTCTGTTGGACGGGTGGCCGAGTGGTTAATGGCAGCAGACTGTAAATCTGCCGCCCCTTGCGGGCTACGGAGGTTCGAATCCTCCCCCGTCCACCACAGCCAGCCGGAGGGCAGCCAAAGAGTTTCTGAGCCGATGTAGCTCAGGTGGTAGAGCACGTCCTTGGTAAGGACGGGGTCACCGGTTCAAGTCCGGTCATCGGCTCCAGCGATTTCCGGAAGGATCAAGGATTCCACACATGGCCAAGGAGAAATTCGATCGCAGCAAGCCGCACGTCAACGTGGGGACCATCGGGCACATTGATCATGGCAAGACCACGCTGACGGCGG